>Ga0129324_10002803_pt1 | contig 10521 bp, 10 predicted proteins | sample CPBDNA_7_FD_96879 | JGI IMG/M metagenome (GOLD analysis project Ga0129324, IMG submission 96879) | Freshwater to marine salinity gradient microbial communities from Chesapeake Bay, USA - CPBay_Spr_15_0.2_DNA | ecosystem: Environmental > Aquatic > Marine > Coastal | place: USA: Chesapeake Bay... | reverse complement strand
ATCATCATCATAATCATCATCAACATCTTTGAATTCTTCTAATTCATTAAATGTATTGATTGGTTTCATAATTGGGGAACTCATATGATAAATCCACCAAATACGAGTTAATAATTTACTCATTATTTTACAAACTCCTCTAATTTTAGAATAAAAACAAAAGTGTTGAATAATTATAACTTTATTTTTAAAATTTATTAGGTCGGTTCTTAGTTCTTCTATGTCATCTTCTGAATCAAGTTTAACAATACAATTATGTTGAATTGATTGATAAACTCTATTATCTATTTTCTCAGGAATATCAATTTGTAGTTCTTCAAGTTGTTCTACAATTTGATTATAAGGGGATTCAGATAATAATTGAGGATCTTTCAAAATATATTCTGGATTATTAGTTGATTTAGTTGAAATAAATCTTGATAAGAAATGTGCTAATTCAATTTGATTTTTTTGAATGGTATGGTCTTTAGTTTCAAATCCCTTTTTAATATAAGGAATTAACATTGATATAATTAGACTATCTTCGGAATATCTAAGTCTCCAATTCATATGCAAATGATTAATATCGTCTTTAACAAGTGCAAAACTCCAACCCCCTTCATAATTAGATTTAATAGACTCTATAAATTCTTCACTATCTTCAACAGTAACTGATTTATCGAGATAATTTCTACAAACATTAGACCAGTCATATTCTGTACCTGATAATTTAGAAATATTTGTAGCATGTTCAAAAGTATAAATTGGATTAACTGTTCCTTTAACAATAGGTTGTTCGCTAATAGAAAGTTCTTTAATTCGTTTCCAGGAATAACCTGCAAATATAACATTACCTTCTTTATCTAAACCACGACGTCCAGCACGACCACACATTTGATGAAACATCATTGGTTCTAAATCATCCTTGAGTTTTTCATCACGAATAATTACTACAGTGCGAAAAGGCATACTAACACCAAATACTAAAGATTCATCTGAAAATACAACTGCTAATTGTTTTTTAGAAGCAAGAGTTTGGACCAATAATAAATATTTGTCAGGAAGACCTTTTGTGTAAATACCTACACCTCTCCAAAGTAATTTAATAATGTAATGGTATGTATATCCTGTATTTGGAAAATGTTTTTTCAAACTATCAGCCCATTCATCAATAACATATTCTGAAAAATATTGATCAATATTTAGATTAAAATCATTATGAGGTTCTTGTTCTGATACAACATCTATTACTTTTACATCTTTAGGTTCAATAAATGTATCTACATATGCATCGCCATCTTTCTTCTTTTTATTTGGTTTAACTCCGATTATGTTCTTTAATTCTTTTTTGCTATTATCACTCGATTTTTTAGATTTATCATCTGTTACAGATGTTTCTTTCTTTTCATTACGTTTAGCAGCTTTTGCAAGTTTACCACGTTCAATATGTAATTTAGGATAAGTTTTATTTTCAAGTTCTTCAATATTTTTGGCAAACATTCTAGCCATTCTTAAACATCCCATAGTATTCTTTTGGAAAATAATAGTAGGACATTTTTTTTCTTCTTTTAGTTTGAAAACTAATTTAATAAGGTCAACTGAATCCGATGATAGAGACTCAAATTTATAACTATTTATAATTTCCATAACTTTTAATTTATCAGTTTTATATTTTTGAACAAGTAATTTAATAAGTTCGTAAAAATAAGCATTGGCTTGATCTAACTCAATTCGTTTAATGTCTTTAAAATATTCTGACGGTTCTAAATTACCTAAATTTAATTTACTTTTAATTTTTTTTACAAGATCCCAAGTAGTAGGTGGTGTTGGTTGAAGATTTTTATTAATAATACTTTCATCTGCTATTTGCGATTCATCTACTAGAGCAAGTGGATTAAGACTTTCAAGACTATTCGTTTTATTATTATAATAAAATCGTTGAAGATTAAAAAATCTTTTATTACAAATAATTTGTTTGAATACTTTTTGTGGATAAAGTTGTTTGAACCAATTAGTTAAATCTTCGGTATTTCTAATTGTTGCACTTAGAGCAATAATAGGAACAGATGGTAAAATCTTTGCAATATGTTCCATAGCATTACCTTCTGGTTTCCCAATCATGTGAACTTCATCAAATACAACCCAATCAAATTTTTTCTGTATAAATGGTAAAAAATCAACAATCATTTCAGGTGTTCCAACTATAGATATAGATTTATTAATTAGTTGAATCATATCGTCTCGATTAGAATTACTTTGATAAGTAGATGTAAGAATCGGAATATCAGCTCCGACAATATTACCAATATAAGCAGACATTTGCCATGCAAGAGCATTTGTAGGAACTACAAACAAAACTGATCCTTTAGTTGCAGCATATGCTGCTAAAACAGATTTTCCAGCAGATGTAGGTGCATTAACGATAGAACTTTCATTATTATCAATATTATGAATAATATCCCATTGGAATTTATCAAGTTTAATAGTTTCAGAACCAGATTTACCAAGTGGAGGCATTTGATAATGAAATTTTGTAAATTGAAGTTCAATTATATCAAGCTTTGTAACAATTTCATTCATTTGTTTTAAATAAGTATCATATTCAATTAATAATTCAGGTGTTAGTTTTAAATTATCTTCTTGAAGTTTCAAATAAATATTAGCAACTTGTAAATATTCTTTAGTTTCAAGTTTACTGATAAGTACCTTTAAAAGTAGTATACATCGTCCATGTTTAGTTTTAGGAGATGCCCTAAATCCCAGTGTTTTAATTTCTGTCAAATCTCTTTCTATTGATTCTTTTTCTTTCCTCATTATATTAGCAACTTTTAAATTTTCTATTGTATTAAGTTTTTTACCATTATTATATCTTTCAACAAGATTTTCAGAATATTTATTTCCATTATAATCATGAACATGCTTTGGATTAAATACATTAGATGGACACAATTCTACTTTAATAAATGGTTCGTTAGTAGGCGTAGAAAGTTTCCATGGAAAATTATTTCTATTAGCGTCTCTTAAATTTTTTTTGTTTTCTTTATTTTGTTGTTTAGCTTTTTCAGAAAATTTTTTAGAATTATTACGACGACGATACATAATTGCGATTGTGAATCTTATAATGGTATAAATTAATTAATTATAAATAAAAATTTTATTCAATTTTTTACTGATATATCGTATAAAATAGATCTTAATGCTAAATTTAAATGTCCGGAACATTTTACAAGATGTTCCATAATTATTTTATTATCAATACCTAATTCTAAATCATTAATCTTATCTGCCAGATTTTGATAATAAATAATTTCTTCATCTGATAATTCAGACATAGTTTTAGTTATATCTATTTCTTCTAAAATATGACCTTTTTGGAAATATTGAGCCACATCACTGAATAAATTAGGTTGGTTGATTGCAATTCTAAGAAGAGTTCTAAAATCATCGTCTTTGAATAACCCTTTCGTTTCTTCATTTATTTTCTCAATTACTTTAGGTGTAATTTTTACATCATCATCAGATTCTGATTCAGGTTCTGGTTCTGATTCTAATTCAGATTCAGATTCTGATTCAGGTTTTAATTCAGATTCTGATTCAGGTTCTGATTCAGGTTCTGATTCAGTTCCAGTAATGTAATGTGAATTAAATTTAGATTGTTGAATTAATAACCACATTGCTAATTTTTCTTCATATTTATTTTTTGATTTAGAATTTGGAAGTTTACCATTTATACGTATAAATTCTTCTACTTGTTCTAATATATCATACCAATTATCACTACTCTTCCTAAAATATGAGTTGTGTTCTTTAATAAAGTTTTCCCATCTACGTTTCCGCTTATCCTCATCGTCTTCATTAAAAATATCAGAATCAGAATCAGAATTATAATTAGAAATATCAGAAATATCAGAAGTAAAGTTGTTTAGTGGATCATTATCTTCTGCATCATCATTATCTTCTGCATCAATATCTTCTGCATCAATATCTTCTGCATCATCATTATCTTCTTCTGCATCATCATTATCTTCTGCATCATCATTATCTTCTGCATCATCATTATCTTCTGCATCATCATTATCTTCTGCATCATCATTATCTTCTTCCGCATCATCATTATCTTCTGCATCAAGTATGATATCTGAATTTTCATTAAAAATATTTATTAATTTACTTTTAACATCAGGACATAGTGTTAATATATTAATATATTTATTATTAGATTTTGTAATATTATAATTTTTATTATAATCTTGAATTTTTATTTCTTTAGAATTTGAAATAAATTTAATTTTTTTAACATCGTCTTGTGACAATCCTAAAAAAATTAAAATTTTAATAATTGATTTAACAGTACTTTTACTACTATTAAATATAGTAATTTCTTTTTTATATCCGAGTACATCATGTTCGTGCAGTGTAATAATAATAGGCATTGTTAGATGGTTTTATATTAATATATAATATTAAATAGTAATAATAATGAATATCAATTTTTTTAAATATATTTATAGATTTATCAAATACAAATATAATAATGAAAGGTTTTAATAATATAGGAAATACTTGTTATCTTAATTCTGGTCTTCAAATGTTAATACAAAATAAAGACTTTTGTCAATTAATTATAAATTATTCTTCAAAATCAATTATATTAAATCAAATATCTGAATTTATTAAAAAATATTATGATAAAAGTCAATCTTCAATAATTATTCCAACAGACATTAAAAAAATAGTTGAAGATAAATTAGATATTTTTAAAGGTTTTGAACAACAAGATACTTCTGAATTTATTATATGTTTAATAAACATAATCGATGATGAAATTAAAAAAGTAGATAGTAATTCAAATGGTATACAATCTATTTTTGGAATTACATTTAATATTAGAATTAAATGTAAATTATCGGATTGTCTACAAATTTATAATAAAACAGAAGTTGATAATTTTTTATTATTAAATATTGATTCTGAATGTTTTAGTTTAGACGACGCTTATAGAAAATTTAAATCTGGTGAAAAATTAGATGGAGATAATAAATATTTTTGTGAAAATTGTAAAGTAAAAAGGATTGCATCAAAAAGACAAGAAATTGATAAATGGTCTAAATATATTAATATTTATTTGAAAAGATTTAATCAATCAGGTAATACTATTACTAAAAATAATAATGATATTGATATTCCTCTTAAATGGAGACATGATAATAAATTACAAGGAGCTGTCGTTCATTTTGGAAATTTAAATAGTGGTCATTATGTTTATGTTGGAAAACAAGATTCTAAATGGTATTTATTTAACGATTCTTCTATTAGCGAAATAAATAATCATATAGAATTAAAAAAAATACTTTCAAAATCATGTTGGTTACATTATTTAAAACATTAATATGTTTTTCTTTGAGAATTAATAAATGATTCACCGTCAAAACTTCGTGATGTTTGATTAGGATTAGGATTAGGATTAGGATTAGGATTAGAATTAGGATTAGGATTAGGATTAGGATTAGAATTAAAATTAGGATTAACTATATTTAATACATTACCGGATATTTTAGATAAAATATCTTTGATGAAATATCCATTAGAATCGATATTAATTAATCCAATTATAATTTCTTTTATTTGTTTTGAAATTTGTGGATTAAAATATTTAATACCATTAATTATTAAAATTAAAAAAAATAATTGTTTAACAATATTTAATACAATATTATATATTTTAGGTAAAAACATAAATAAAATTAAAATAATTAATATTGTTCCTTTAGAAAATGTTTTGTGATTTTGTTCCATATAAAATTAGAATATAAAAAATTTATTATCTATTTTTATATATACACATATATGAATTTTCATAATAAGTATTTAAAATATAAAAATAAATATATTAATTTGAAAAATAATATGAAAGGAGGAAATGATATGTCAAATAATAATATTACTTTATGTTTATTTAAAGCAGATTGGTGCGGTCATTGTCTAAAATTTAAAAATGTATGGGATAATCTTGTAAAGGAAAATGAATATAATATTTCTTATAAAATATTTGATTCAAAAATAGATAAAGAAGATATAGAAACGTATGAAATTAGCGGATATCCTACAATAATTATGATTCGTAACAATGATAATGAAACAATAGCAACAGAATATAAGGGTAATCGTGATAAAGAAAGTTTATTAGAGTTTATTAAAACATATCTAACAGTTTGAATAACATTCAATATAATTTTCTAAATTAATTATTTCATCATTTGATTCTGTTGAATCTATATTAACAATATAATCAATAATATTATCTATATTAATAATTTTATTATTAAGTGTATCATATATATTTTTTATATTATTTGTATTTTTAATATTTCGAACATTGTCTAATTTAGCTAAATTTGACAACATAATTGAAGATTTTTTTAATTCTTTTTTTTTAACTTTATCACATTCTTTTAATAATGTATGTTTGCTTTTTAAATTCCATTTTTTATTTTTTTTATTAAACAAATATATATCTGATATAGTTGATAAATATATTAGATTTTTTAAATTATTTTTTTTAGAAAGATCTGAAATAATATTTTTATCAACCGAACAATAATATTGTTCTATTGAATTATCAGGATTATTTATCATTTAAATTTATTAAGATTATTATTTTAATAAATTTAAAACTAATTATTTAAAAATACCTAAATCTTTTAATCCATCTAAAATATTATCATATTTATCATTTGATATTTGAGGCTGTAAAGTTTTATTATTTTTACTTGAGCCATTTTTCATGTCTTCAAATGTTTCAATATAATTGAGTTTAGGATTAGGATTAGGATCAGGATTATTTATAATTTTTGTTTTTATTGGTTTATATATATTATCTTCATTTATTCTTTCTGTATTTTTATCTGAAATTAATTTTTGAATATTAATTTTATCAAAACTTATATCTTTTTCTAAAGTTAAATCTTTTATTGAATTAATTTTACCAGGAATAACTCCAGTTATAGGATTATAAATAGAATTAGAAAGATTAAATTTAATACATTCTCTTTCTGTTTCTTTACTTTTAAATTTATCTTCAATATCTGGATTAAACTTATTTTTATTATTTTTTACAAAAATATTATTTTGCATACTACTATATTTAATTATAAAGAATAAAATTTTAAATACATTATTGATATGGATTTATACAAAATATTAGAATTAAAACCAAACGCATCTAAAATAGAAATTAAAAAAGCATATTTTAAATTAGCAAAAATATATCATCCTGATAAAAATAAATCAAAAGATGCAATTGAACAATTTCAAAAGATACAATCAGCATATGAAATATTAATAAATGATAATACTAGACAAGAATATCAAAGAATGAATACAAATGAAAAAGTTAGTTTTGTTGATATTTTAGATAAAATAATAGGAGAAAAAATAAATTTATATGAACTTAATAATTATAATATTAAATTAAATAACCAAGATTTAGAATATATTAAAAATAATTTTCTTAATTTTTTTCGTGCAATTAATGTTCAAGAATTATTACAATTATTTAAAAAAGGCGTCGTTTCTAAAAAAGATTTTGTTAATATTAACAATTGTTCTGATTCTGACAATAATATTTTTGATGAAACTTTTTCAGAGTATTATTATCAACTTCCGATATCTATACAAAAAATCAATTCATTAGATATTAGAATAGACTTACAAATTAAATTAGGAGATATTATTACTAAGAATAAAAGAAAAATAAAAATTAACAGAAAAATAAATGATAGGTATGAAACATCGACATTTATTTTTAACATATCAAGTCCTTTTGTTGTATTCTTAGGAGCAGGTGATTCAGATGATAAAAATACAGGTAATTTAATTATTAAATTAAATTTACCGCCTAATTTATATTGGGATGATAAAATTATTTTAATAGAACAACAAATGTCATTATATGAAATGATTTATGGATTAGACATTCAATTGGAACTTGGAGAAAATAAAAATATATCTATACAAAATTGGGTTCCCAGTCGAGATGGTTTTTTAATTGAAATTAATAATATTGAATCAAATATTGTAATATCTTCTCATAATTTAGCTATAAAATTATATTTGAATTATGAACATTCTAATGAAAAGGAAGAATTATTAAAAAAATATTTCTATATATAATAGTCAAAATCTTAAGTTACTACAATAATTTCTTTTTTAGGATAAAAACCTGCAAGAAATGTTTGAAATTCAGTTAACTTAATTATTTTACCATTACCTTCTTTACCAAGACCAAGAGCTTTTGATGTTGATTTATCTAGAGTTGTATATTGTCCCTTCTTGAGACCAAGTTGGGTAAATTTATTATGTAAAGCACTCATAACTTTTGGACGTGACATACAAATATCTTTGTCTAGACCGAGAAATTCACAAAGTATTAGAGGAACTTGCGATTCTTTATTAAATCCACTATTGGTACTACCCTTTCGTTTTGGTCTAGATTTTATTGCATTTTTAACTTCATTTTGATGAGTATCTTGTAAACTATTGATAGTTTTATTAAGATCACGATGAAGAATATTACATTTTTTTTTATTATCATCTACTTCTTTTATCAAAGTATTTTTCTCTTTCTTTAAAATAGCAAGTTTTCCAAGTATTTCTTTTAATTCTGATTCAAGTTCTTCAAAAGTTTTTTTATATTTTTTTTTATTTTTTAATTTTTTATCTTCTGAATTATTATCTGAATCATTCTCGATAACTTGGTCTGTTTCTTTTACTTTAGGTTCTTCATCTGAATCATCAGAATCAGAATCAGAATCATTATCAGAATCATTATCATTATCAGAATCATTATCAGAATCATTATCAGAATCATTATCATTATCAGAATCATTATCAGATTTATCAGAATTATCAGGAACAACTATTGTTTCTTTAGGTTCAGTTTCAGCTTCATTATCAGAATTATCAGAAACAACTATTGTTTCTTTAGGTTCATGTTTATTTTTGGTATTAGATTTAGTTGCTTTACTCTTTGATTTTTTTGGCATTTTTTTACAAATATATAGTTTTTAAATTTTAATTAATTAATTAATCAATTTTTTAATATTTTACTATATTAAAAAATGGATAATATATCGCTAATTAAAATTAAACGAAACTAATATTTTATCAGACTTACAATTATTACTTTTTATTTGATTAAAATTATTAGAAGATAATGAATATGGATGTGTTTTTATAATATTATATTTAATTGGTTTTTTAAGTGATAGTTTTTTGAATGTTTTATTATTTAAATTTTCATTTTTATTATTCATATCGTCTTCTATAATATCATGGTTTAATAAAATATAATTATAAACTTTTTTTGAAATAAACCATTTAAAAAAATTAAGTTGTCCAATAGTTGTTATTATACAATTATCACCTATAAAATAAGGTATGCTATCACCTCTACTAAATGGATCAAAATGTTTTTTTTGAAAACCTTTTAGTTGTTGTTTATAAGATACGTTAACACTGAATATTTGTTCTATATTATTTTCTTTTAATTTGTAAGTAATTTTGTTATTTTTTGAATATTTAGTAACAAAATGATCTATTAATCTAATAGATATTTTAGAATTAGAATTAATAATTGATATAAATATTTTATTATTAAATTCGTCTTCGTAAAATGTTTTTAATGACTCAATTATCATATTTTCGAGAGAAGATATTTGAATATTTTCAAATACAATTTTATTTAAATTAGTTGATTCTACTACAGACATCGTAAATTTAATACAATATATTATTATTATATAAAAAAGTCTTTAAACATTCTTAATTTATAAATTTAATTTATAAATTAATAATATAATAGTAATGAAATATTCAAATAATCCTTACTCTGTACATAGCACAATGATATCATCGCAACGTAATATGTTTTTAACATCGTCTATTGCTATATCGTTAATTGGATTTAGCGATACTTTTAAAGATAAACAAATCATATATTATATCAAAATTTTAGGATTAGTTATCTTTACAATATCTATTTATATAGGAATAACAGCATCTAATGAATTTACATATTATTTAGATAACAATAAAAATTTACCTGACGATATTCCTATAAAAAGTTGGAGAAGATGGAAATATGTAAATTATGTTTATACTTGTTTATTATCCCTAATCATTTTTATACTTATAAATAAAAAAATTTTAATTTAATCTTCAGAAGTAGTAGAACTTTGATATAAATCATTCGATATTTTAAGATCTACCAATATATCTGATTCTGATCGTTCATCTGATTGTTTATCAGATTGTTTATCAGATTTTGTATATGGTTTATCCAATTGCTTATCCGATTCATCTGATTCATATGATTGTTTATCAGATTGTTTATCAGATTGTTTATATGGTTTATCTGATTGTTTATCTGATTGTTTATCTGATTGTTCATCTGATTGTTCATCTGATTGTTTATCAGATTGTTTATCAGATTGTTTATATGGTTTATCTGTTCGTTCATTATATTCTCTGTTAATTTTATTT
>Ga0129324_10002800_pt1 | contig 10526 bp, 8 predicted proteins | sample CPBDNA_7_FD_96879 | JGI IMG/M metagenome (GOLD analysis project Ga0129324, IMG submission 96879) | Freshwater to marine salinity gradient microbial communities from Chesapeake Bay, USA - CPBay_Spr_15_0.2_DNA | ecosystem: Environmental > Aquatic > Marine > Coastal | place: USA: Chesapeake Bay... | reverse complement strand
TAATCTATATTCTAATCTATATTCTAATCTAATAACATCATATAGTAACATAAAATAATAATATAAACATGTCATATGTTATTATTTATATATCTGCGATAAAATGAACAATAATGAAACAATTGAAAACCAGAAGCCATTAGTGCTAACTAGGGAGGATTGTTTAACTCAAGATGAATGTGAGCATATGATTAGCATTTCAAAATCGCTTATGAAAAAAAGTCTTGTTAGTAATGGTAGCAAAGGCGTAGAATCCACAGGCAGAACAAGTCATAATGCGTGGATACAACATGATCATGACGAAATTACAAAATATATTGGAGAGAAAATAGCGAAAATTGTTGGTCTGCCTCTTGAAAACGCAGAAGCATTTCAAGTAATCTATTATGATACTAATGCCGAATATCGAAGTCATTATGATAGTTGGGACCATAATGGTAGTGAAAAGACATTAAGGTGTATGAAATATGGAGGAGCTCGTTTAAAAACTGCCCTTGTTTATTTAAATGATGTGGAAGAGGGTGGTTCTACCAAGTTGAGTCGTTTAAATATTGATGTTTTACCCAAAAAAGGAAAGTTATTACTATTTGAAAATACATATCCAGGTACAAATATAAAACATCCGTTGAGTGAACATGCTGGTAGGCCAGTAATAAAGGGCGAAAAATACGCCTTTAATTTATGGTTCAAAGAATGTCATTCAAAGAAATTATACGCGGAATTTAATCCGGAATACTATAATAATTGTAATAATAACAAAGAAGTGTGCTTGAAAAATAAGTGTACACTAGAAGAGGGTGATTATTTTCCATTTGTTACATTACAATTTCAATCTGGACAAGACAAACATATACATAATTATGTAGATAATAAGGATTTCGCTATTATTGTAGCGAAAAATATTGAAAATGTTGGGGAAATAAAGTTAAAGTACCAGGAAAAATTTCATTATATTATTCTATATGAATGCGGGAAACCATTAGATAAGATAAGGTCAATGTGTTGTAATGATAAACAAATTTATAATTTATTTGAAGATTGTAAAGAAACAATACACGCATATTTATTGTGTCCAAACCGAAAAATATATAAAAAATATGAAACAGATACAATAGATGAATTTAATAAGCAAATACTGGAAACATCTGTATATGCGAATCATAACGTACCATATTTACTTATTGAAAATGTATTAAGCCCTGAAATACTGTCAAAAATTCAACTGTATTATGATAGTAATAATACTATACATCAAACACACCATACATCAACAAAAAATAGACATCATATACATCCAAATAAACAATTGGAAATAGATATTGACAATAAATTATCAAGATCTTTGTTTCCGGAAATAAAAAAGATATTCAATTTTGACGTGAATTACCGAGAATTATATAAAATATGTAGTTATGACGCAGAAACTGGTGGACGATTTCATGCTCATCGTGACACTCCTAGTCCATTCCAACATAGAAGATACGCCATGTCCTTGTTTTTAAATGACGACTACGAAGGGGGCGAATTTGAATTACCAGAATACAATTTTAAAATAAAACCGAAAGCAAACTGCGCTATAATCTTTCCAGGGATTTGTAGTCATAAAGTAAATCAAGTGACAAATGGGTCGAGACGTGTAATTATTACATTTTTCTGTAGTGAAATCGAAGGTAAAACAAAAGATAATCCGACATACGCAGTAAAATCCAATTTTTTTAAGGGTCATGATGTAAAGTATAGCGAAATTTATCCCAAATAAACTGATTCTATTATATTATATTATATTATATTATATTATATTATATTATATTATATTATATTTTGTATAACTTCCATTTTATAATGAATTTTGTATAATTAATCTTATATTAGTATAAAATAATCGTTTTCTACAATAGGTTCATTCTGTAATTTTTTAATAACAATGTCATTTAAAAAATGAGTAAAAAATTCATTTAATAATATTTTATATTCACCGTATTGAACATTCATACAAGGCCATGAATTAATTTCTATTATATAAGGATCATTATTATCATCAAGTATAACATCTAATCCTAATATTTGAAAACAATTATCTTTAAAACTTAATTTATTTGTAATTATATTACACATTTCTTTTACTACCTTTTGTAGTTTTTCAAAACTATTTTTATAAAAACTGGTTTTATTGTAATGTTGATATCCTATTTTTGAAATATCATGTTCAACGTGTGTCGTACGATCTAAATTATTTTTGTCATAATTATTGAGATGAATAATACAACAACCATTAGTGGTTAAATAAAATTCATTATTAATTATTACCATCCAAATTCTTATTACAAATTTTTTTTTATCAATTAACAACATATTTTCTATTTCTTCTTGAATTATATATGGTCTATTGTCCGCAATAATATGATTTTTTATATCTGTAATATTATTATAGATATACACTTGTTTTCCACCATTATTTCCAGCATATTTTAAAAAATGATTTTTTTTAGAATTATCTTCTAATTCATCTACATGAAAATATGTTTTGGGAACTCCCTTTGTAATATTATATTCTTTTAATAATTGATAAAATGATTTTTTATTATCAATAAAGGCCACAGATGATTGTGGATAATGTTGTAATTTATGAACTATTATTTTAGGGTTAATATTCCATACAAAATCTGTTTTATTATTTACTAAAGATTTTTCAAAAGAATGGTTTTGACTAATAATATTATTAAATATTGGATTGCCACATTCATATGTATACATATTATTATTGTGCCACTTCTTATCTTTATAATAATAACCATTTTTTAATTTATTAATTACATTTTCTTCTCCGTGAATGTGAAAATATTCTTCTAAGGTTCTATTTAAACCTAATCCATACAAAGAGATATTTGTTTTCATATCATCGTCTAATTCCTCAATAGAACATAACCCGTAATAATATAAAACTCTTTTCCATGCTGATTTACCTTTATTTACGTTAGAAGGAGCAAATATTCTTTTGTTATTAATGTCATAATGTAAAGTTCTCTCATAACTAGTAGCTAAAATATGCTGAGTAGGTACATACAAATTCCACCCATGAGTAAATAACCGTATAGCATAAAACTGTTGTTCTATGGTTTGGTAACTATAAATTAATGTTGGATCATACGGAACTTCTTTTATAAACGAACTTTTTCCAAATAACAATGCAGCACTTAAATAATAAGTATTGTGTAATTTATTGATGTTATGGTGTATTCCACATGTTACAGATCCTAATTTAATACTATCCATAGATATAGATTGAAATTTCGGCGTTGATTTATTTAACGGCCATGTTAAATGTTCATTTTTTCGTGATATAGATATAGGAAAGTTCGTTAATATTCCTTTTTCATCATTACATAATTTCCAATTATTTATAGCAATAATATCCCAATCCTGAAAAAAACGTGTATGGCAATCTATTTGTAAAAAATATTCTTCATTGGTTAGTAACTTAGTACAAAAATATCTCGCGTATGTTGGACCTTTTGCCTCCGTATAGTGCATTTTTACTACTTTAACTTGAGGATGCGATTCATATTTTTCAAAAAAATTATCTGAAGGATCATATTGAAGACATACTCCAAATATTATATTTTCTGGATATTTTGCTTTTACTAAACAATCGTCAATTGTATTTATGATATCATTATCAACAAAGCACGCAATAGATACGAATATATTGTTATTGTTATTGTTATTGTTATTGTTATCAGAAGTATCAATGAAATTAGCCATTTACACTCTTATAATTACCCTAGAATAATATACTATATAGAATAACGTAAAAAGAATTAAAAGTAATCATATAAATAGTATAATATACCGATTAATGTCATTAACCATTCATGAAAATATTGTAGAGAAATTAAACAATTTCATAGAGAATAAGAAAATACCGAATTTAATATTTCACGGAGCCTCTGGTTCTGGTAAGAAAACAGTAGTATTTAATTTTCTAAAGCGAATTTATATAAATGAGACAAATTATATGAAAAAATATGTCATGATTGTAAATTGTGCGCACGGCAAAGGTATTAAATTTATACGCGAAGAACTCAAGTTTTTTGCTAGAACAAATATGAATTTACACGAAGGAACCATATTTAAGAGTATTTTATTATTAAACGCCGATAAATTAACGATTGATGCTCAATCGGCCTTACGACGATGTATTGAACTGTTCAGTCACTCAACTAGATTTTTCATTGTAGTAAACGATAAATATAAGCTTTTAAAACCAATATTATCCCGCTTTTGCGAAATATTTATCCCTCAACCAATTGTAAATGGTAAAGAAACCAATTTACACAAATATAATTTAGATAAGTGTTTTTCTTCCACAAAACTCAATAAGCAAAAAAATACCAAGTTTAAGAATGAATTGGACAAAATAAAAGATCAAGATGTTATTTCTATTAGTGAAACGCTGTATGAAAAGGGATATAGTGCTTTGGACATAACTGAATACATTAAAACAATGACACTAGATGAAATGAAAAGATATGAATCTTTAGTATTCATTCAAAAGATAAAGGGAGAATTTAGGGACGAAAAGGTTCTTATGGCTTGTATATTGAATTTTATTCTAAAGCGTTTAGATTACCAATTAGAAAATATTTCTTTTATGTAAATGGACGACTATTCTATAGCAAGCTTACAAGAGTCTAGAAATGAATGGTGTGCGAGATTAATCAATATATTTACACCATTGACTATTGAAGGTTTCAAGTCAATATTTGATGAATCGTGGAAATTATGCCAGGAAAATAACGAAACAGAAAAATACTTGATGACATTTCAAAATTTTTTAGCAAGAATTCCCAAATGGAATCAGGCTATTTTAGAAGAAGAGACCAAACGCATTACTGAAAAAAGCAATTGTGGTTATTTAACAGATTTAATCAGTTGTGTTCATATCATTCAATTGAAAAGTTTGACATGTATGCGTACCGGAAATAAACAAAAAAAGATTGATATTAATGTACCATCTTTAACCGATTTTGTTCATAAAGTATACATAAATTCTGCTAGAAAGATATATACAAATATTTATTTATTTGAAAAAAATATTAGTCCGCTTCAAATACAAAAGCACAATCGCGAATTAGAATTAATTATTAGAGAGCAGATTTTAGACACGATACGTGATAATATTCCAGTAGAGAATATTTTAAAGGTATATTTAGACGAGTCTATTGAAGAAGATGTTCAAGTAGAAGAAAGCGAAGAAATCATTTCTACTGAACCAATTATTGAGGAAAGTAATGAGGATGGTAAAGAGGGTGATAAAGACGCGATTGATGATGACGAAGAATCTCCGACTATGGACGACGAAACTCGTCATAAAAGTGAATTGCGAATTGACCCATTAGAACCATTAGACACATTAAATAGTGTTGGTAATAGCGATTCTAATGGAAAAATTCAATTTAACGATATAGATAATGCGATTAGTACGACAAACGAAATTGAATCAATTTCCGCCCCAAAGAATATAGAGCGATTAGAACAACTTAGTAATGAAAGACACGAAGCTAGGAAATTAGAGGAAGACGAAGACGACGAAGACGAAAAAATTAGTATAGGTGATAAAATAAATCTTACCGAATTAGACGTTCATGATTTGGAAAAACCAAAGGAATTAAATAAAGTTCCTATCGGTCTTGAAGAAATTGAAGTTTTAACATAAATATGCTTTTGTAAAAAGTAGGACAAAATAACAATACATTTACTAATTCGTAAAATTCACATTAACTTTTTTTTAAGTTAATGTAAATGACAGACATATTTATATATGCTTTAGCGATAGCAACTGTTTTTTTCTTGATTAAATTTCTAGAAATGAAATTTGTACCAGACGATGATAAGAAGCCATTAAAAGTGGTTATGAAAGAATCATTGGTAGTATATTTTGCCTCGGTAATAGGTATTTACATGTATTCGCAATTTGACAGTAAAGAATTAAAGGGAGGGGGGAAAAGTACCATGGCATTTATAGATAAGCCTGCGTTTTAATTGGATATTCTCTCTACTCTCTACTCTCTACTCTATACTCTATACTCTATACTCTATACTCTATACAATATTTGATGATAATCACAAGTAAATATTATGATTATCATTTTCTATATACATTTACACAAACCTAACCCTTATTGTAAATTAGGTATTTTGTCCAAGTTCATTATTTTGACATTTTTATTGATTTTTTTCTTACCAATAACATAACCCTTAAACACCTCATTAGTTAATTGTTCGTGAGGAATAGCCTTATGAATTGTTCTAGCAATCATTTTATACAATTTAAACTCTGGATATCTCTCTTCACCAGTAGTTTTATAAAGAATATTTCTATCCTTATCGTCCATTAACCATGACGCAATCATCTTTGCCAACTTGTTCTTCTTGAATACCAATTCGGCATCAAATACATCTTCAACAAAATGATCATATAAGCAACATGCTAGCCTACATAAATCAAAACTAGGATTGGGTTCTAAACGAGGTTTATTATTATCCAAGTAAGGTTCGCAATTATATTGAGATGCAGCGTCTCCCTTAGGATGAAAACTATCACTACACATAGTTTGACCGTTGAATTTATAAATAGATCTACCAAAATCAATTATTTTATATATTTTGCCATATGTGGGAACCTTATAAGTAATATCATTTAATGAATAATATAAGAATTGTTTCTCGGCAGGAACATACATTATATTATTTGTATGTAAATCGTTGTGAGTAAAAGAAAACGTTTTTTGGAACAAAGATAAAGTGACAATTATTTGAAACAAACAAGACGTCCACTCTTTATCATGTAACAAATCCTTTTCCATTAAATAGTCCAATGTATTTTCGCATTTTTCCATAGTAATCATTTGAACTGGGAAATCAAAAATGGAGCAAAATATGTCTTCTTCCTCTTCACAACTACTTGAACTGGTGCTAGTGTCATCGTCACTACCAGAACATTCATCGGTGCCAATATCACTACCAGTTCCACTCTCATTATCATCGCCAGATAATTCACCTATAGACGTGTTTGATGATTTGGAACTATATGTTGATGATGAAGAAACTGAAGAGGAATTCTTACTTTTGTTTAGTGGCTGGTCATAAATACATACTTCACTTAAATCCACGATTTGTATATTATTATCTGTCACACCATCTTTTTCAACCGAGGTAAATAGAGAGAAATCGTCACTTTTAAAAGAATCTAATGTTAAATCTGTCAATTCACCATTTATAACTAATTTCTTTTTATTGGTTCGCGAATCAATATTGAATATAGTATCATGTTCTTCATTGTCAATAGAATAATATTCATTCTTATTTTTATGAAAAAAGTCACTCTCATTCAAGTAATCAAGGTCATCAACAATATTATATTGAAATTGTTGTTGATTACCTAAAAATGAACCATAATAATCAATGCTATTTAAAAAATCATAATTATGTAGCAATTGGCTAGATAAGTAGGTAAAAAAGGAATCAATATATGCCGTATTATTTTTATCATGTAGTTTAGGAAAAAGCGTTTGTTCATTATATTGAGGTAGTGGAAGCATGTTGTTTGAGGATATATCGTATTTACCGGTTAAATACTTTAAGGGGTCTAATAATGGCGAAAATTTACAAAAGACGTCTCTTTTTAAAATGTTATTGGAATTATCAGAAACACTGGCCTTGATTACATTCTTATTCAATTCTTCATCTAAAGTATGAAGATAGTATTTTTGATTTAGGTTGATACTGTTAAAATTAGTATCGTTGAGAGAAAAGAATTTTTCATATAAAGGAACATAATTTTGTAGATTGTCTAATCCTAAAGAGGAGTTTTCTAAAGCTTTAAACAATCCCTCGTTTTTGTTTTTTCGATAGTACAAAGAGAAGTCCATTCTTTATTATTCTAATAGTAAATATAATAAGTCATTTAAACTAATTTTTTCGTAATCATTTTACATTTTTTTTCTTTTTAGAAGTTAAAACATGTCACTCGATATGAAAAAGTTTGATATGAAAAATATTAGTTTTCGTCCAGATGAAAATAAGGGACCAGTAGTTGTATTAATAGGTAGAAGAGATACTGGTAAAAGTTTCTTGGTTCGTGATTTATTATATCATCATCAGGATATTCCAATTGGAACCGTTATATCTGGTACAGAAGCAGGTAATGGTTTTTTTGCCGAACATGTGCCTAAGTTATTTATTCATGATGAATACCAGTCAGCCATTATTGAAAATATATTAAAGAGACAAAAGACGGTTTTAAAGCAGATTAAAAAGGAAATGGAGGCATATAAGAGGACCAATATAGATCCTAGAGCCTTTGTCATTCTAGATGATTGTTTGTATGATAATAAATGGACCAAGGATAAACTGATGAGACTGTTATTCATGAATGGCAGACATTGGAAAATCATGTTAATTATTACTATGCAATACCCTCTAGGTATTCCACCAAATTTGAGAACCAATATTGATTACGTGTTTATATTGAGAGAACCCTATATCGCAAACAGAAAACGTATATGGGAAAATTATGCGGGTATGTTTCCCACATTTGAATCGTTTTGTCAAGTCATGGATCAATGTACTGAAAATTTTGAATGTCTTGTTATTGACAATAATGCCAAGTCTAATAAATTACAAGATCAAATTTTCTGGTATAAAGCACAAAATCATAGTAATTTCAAATTAGGATCAAAAGAATTCTGGGAATTATCTAAAGATATAGGCAGTGACGATGAAGATGAAATATATGACCCAAACAGTGTACAAAAAAAGGGAGCTGGACCTAAAATACATGTGAAGAAAAATAAATGGTAAATAATATGTATTTGTAATAACATTGATGTTTACGTTGATGTTGATGTGATTAATGTTAATGAAAATGTATAACTATTGTGCGTATACAATCAATAATTATTTTTTTGTATTATTATTATATAATGAGTAAAAATACAAAAGGAAATACCGATGAAATACCGAAAAATATAGGAAACGCAGTAAATGATCAAAACACAAATATAGGTTTAGACATTACCGAAACAAAAGCGAATAAAAAACAGGTTTCAGATGGAAATAAAAAAGGAGGCAATGAAGTTAATAGTTTTGGCAACAAATCATCTAATAAAGTGGTCAGCACACATCGCACCACATCGTTAGATGAAAATAATATAAATGATGACAAGGATAGTTATAAAGGGACGAGAGAATTTATAATATTTCAAAATGAATTAAAATCGCTTATAGATAACAATTTGTACATTTTAAAGGAGTGTAAATCAACGAAACGATTATTGGATATAAAATATGGTGAACTTGTAAAATACATTAATTATATTCAAATATCCGTCATCGCACTTTCCACAATGTCTGGTTTTTTACAATCCACTAAAAATTATTTTGGCACAGATGAATCTATTGTTTCTGTATCGGGTATTGGAATTTCAACGTATATTAGTCTTATTTTGTCTGTTTCAAAGTATTTTAAATTGGATGAACAGAAAGAGAGAATACATAATTTACGAGAGAAATACGCAACCCTACATAATAAGATTGAATATAGAATGGATGTACTCGGTCCACGCACAAAGAGTGAACTTTGGGAACACCAAGATGTCAAAGAAAAATTAAATGAGTGGAAACAAATAAAGACTGAAATGGACGAAGAATATATCACACTTATTGAAACAAAGCAAGCATTGACTACCGAATATGAATCTATAATGGATTCCAAGGCAAGAAATAAAAACTACATTACAGATCGCAAATTAGTATTGAATAATCGTAATCAATTGTTTACCACTTTACAAGAACATAACGCACTAGAAAAAAAAATAAGAGAATCTGGTATTACTACCGATTTTTCTAGTATGATAGAATTACCCGATGACGATTTGAATAACTGGGACGATCCTGTATAAATATGGTATCAATAATTACAAAATACGTCATAACTTACACGTTAATCAATAATAATATATCAAATATATTATTATTTCTATTATTATTTCTATTATTATTTCTATTATTTATTTGAAACAATTCAGTATGTAATTATATTACACAGCATTAGTTAAATTTGAAAGGCCTTTATCACTTTTATCATTAGTAACAATATTTTCACCTTCAAATAATTCACTCTTGATATCTTCAATAGTAACATTTTCACCCATAGTTGACTCTTGAGTATTCATATTGGCAACAGAAACTAAGTTACCTTCTTTATTGATATCTTGAGTCAATTTGTTACCAGATTCGGCCGCCTTCTTTTTATTTTCCTCAATAGCCTTTTCCTTAGTCTCCTTGACACGAGCATCAAACTCGTCCTTAGCCTTGTCCTCATTCTTCTTCTTTTCACTCATCAATTCGTTCAATGTTTCCTCCATATACTCAACACGACCCGTCTTGTATGCTTCGGGGTGGAAAGGAACCCAAATACCGACTGGACCAACATAAACATCGTGATTTGGGTCATTTTGTCTTAG
>Ga0129324_10002798_pt1 | contig 10528 bp, 12 predicted proteins | sample CPBDNA_7_FD_96879 | JGI IMG/M metagenome (GOLD analysis project Ga0129324, IMG submission 96879) | Freshwater to marine salinity gradient microbial communities from Chesapeake Bay, USA - CPBay_Spr_15_0.2_DNA | ecosystem: Environmental > Aquatic > Marine > Coastal | place: USA: Chesapeake Bay... | reverse complement strand
TGAACCACTTACAATGTCTAAATCACTTGCTTTCAACGAACTAGGTGTTGATAAAATAGATGATTTCAGTAGTGATACAACCAATAATAGAAATATCGCATATTGTGATTATATGAAGGCACATACGACAAATAAACTTGTAGATAAGAGATACATAAAGGAAGCACAATCTTACAATAACATGGACGAAATTGAAAAAAGTCGTAGTTCACAGCGATTTGAATTATCGAGCGAAGACAGAAAACGAATTGATGACGAAATCAAACGAGAAAAAGAACGCGAAATCAATCGACAAGTGAATCTCCGAAAATACGACGAAAATGTAACTCAGCATTTTGAAAAGGTTAATAAATTGATGGTCAACCAGAGATAAATATATCGTATTATGTTAAAAATGGTAAAAAAAACTAAAGCAAAAACTAATAAAAATATGTCGAAAAATACGCTGACTTGCGGAAAACGTAAGATGAAAGCCGGAAACAATGTAATGCAACAGAATAATAATAATAACAATATGATGAATAATCTACCACAAGATATATATGATTCAGCCAGTGATTTCGGCGTGTTTATGGCACTCATTGGATTAATATCCGCTGTATTCTTTGGAGTGATCATGATAATTATCGCAATGTATTTGATTTTCAACAGAGGAACACATTCTTCTGAAATTAAAGCTGAAGTTATCAACTCAAAATGCGACATGTATAAAGATTCAAAAAACAAAATGTACAAAGAATGTAATACTGAAATCAAATATAAAGTTGAAAACAAAGAGTATACAAATACAATTTCAACCCAAACAATACAAGCGAATGGAGCCAAAGTGAATATTGTATATGATCCAACAAACCCCGGGGACTCATTGTTTAAAACTGGATGGAGAAAGAGGTTTGCGTATATCTTGTTAGCGATCGCAGTATTTATCACTGTGGCTGCAGGTATACGCTATTACATTGTAAAGAATTTCAAAATCGCAGCAGCGGCAACTGGAATTGGAGAAGGAGCCGCTATGGTGGCCGCGCCATTTCAATCTAATCCTTCACCGGGTCCTTCTTCTTTTGTAGATTCTTCAATGGGACCTGAAATGCTAACACTTGTTCCCGAGGTTCCTTCGGAGTAATCAATACGTGGTTCAAAAATACTTTCAATTTTGTTTTTTGCTTCATTCACAGACGAAATGAAGTAGAGATAATCTTCCATGCTGTGATGCGATACACGACATCCAATTGGATTATACAAGGGCATCTGAAAGCTTATGTCTTTTCCAAAATGAATACCACCGCGAACATGTTTAAATCTTCCAGGTAGAGGAGTAAATACTATTGGATCTTTATGTCTCACGCAACGGAAAGAAGTTGAAACAAGTTTGTTGAACAGTTTTGCAAATTTTCTACTTCCAACTCTAGGTGAACCAAATGATACACAAGACACTTGAATAGGATATCTAATAGCACAATCGAGGGCAATTATTGTAGAAATTGCTCCAAATAAACTATGTCCTGTGCATATAATTCTTTTTATTTTTCCCGTTAATATATGTTTTTTAATTTCAGCATGAATTTCGTCTCGCACTGCTTCATATTGTTTCATGAACCCACTGTGAACAAGTGTGTTTTCTAGATAGGGAACCTTTTTCCTCCATATTTGAAAATCAATCATCCAATCTTTCATCGTAGTAGTTCCTTGGCCGGTGATTATTATTTCGTCTTCATTCAATATAACAAATGATTGACAATCAGTTTTAACATCCTCTATGAAAACTCCTTTGAGTGTATTAGTGTATGCATCGTTTGCATAACCTGCGCATTTCTCTATGAGTTCTGTGTCACAATATTGCGCCATTGTTCTGATGATATTTTATTAGTATAATCATAATTATTATGTAAATAATAAAAAAATGATTTTTCGTTTTTATGTCCTTTAAGAATATTAATAAAAAAGAGATAATGTCGAGAATTACTTCTATGAAAAGATTATTACACACACACCTATGTGATAAGATTGAATTAATTACAGACACCAATAAAAAGATACTATTTGATTACATACTCAATTGCGATTCAGTCGACAACATATTTTGTGAATTGAAAGCAGAATTAAAAGTTAAATTTGAAAATGATGATATCGTAAGGAGGGATCTACAAACACTAATAAAATCTAATAGAATTTGTTCAATTTTATATGACTAATATTTGCGAGATTCTATGAAGTAATCTGTAATTGGTGTTGATTGATATCTGTATTTTTTCTTTGTTTCCTTGTAAATGTATGACGTTGAACACGAGAACTTTCTTGAGAAAGTCTCAAACGCATCATTTATGAATATTATAAGATTTTTTATCTGAATGTTAGCTTCAGATAATGTTAGCTCTTTTGTCATAAAATTCTGAATAATATCAGTTCCAGCATCACGGAGGGTTAAGAATATCCATTGTTTGTATTGTTTGTTTCTGTTGCGTTTCTTCCTTGTGAGACACATGTTCTTAAATCTATCAATCGTCAATTCTCTATTCAAATACTTGATGCGAATATCTTTATTGTTTGTTATTTCTGTATTTAGTCGCCTGATTTCCACATAGTGAACATGTGTAATAAATCTATTGAAAATTAAAATAGTATCCTTTTCTTTTTTATCTTTGATCATATCTTCTTCTGGGAAAGCTGGAAGTTTGTTTATAAATGCTGAAAGTAGATGAGCATCTGGAATACCACCACAAACAACATCACCCAACTCTCTTCTTGCATTACCACCTGTGTTATTATTACGTTGCCATTCGTAATAATGAGGATTGTGAATACCACTTGTAACTATTTTCCGCGTATCCCAATCAAAAGCTGTTTTACAATGTGTGCACCACATCTGGTTACAACCATAGTGCTTTATAATGCTTGTTCCACACCCAGGACATGCTTTCGTTGTTTTCATTAACTCTTGTGCTGTAGCAACATTATTTGGATCACACTCGTGATCTTCATCTTTAGGTTCGTGGCACTCTTTACAAACTTTTATCTCACACATATCACATTTCCATTTTGTTGACAAGTATCCCGTACAATCATTACAAGGGCAATGTTTTATCCAAGTGTTATTTGTTGCATTTGCACTTGCTTTTTTGCTTTCGTCCAAATTCCTAATTTCAAAATCGTGATACCATAGTGTGATCATCCTTTTCCTCGTTGCTATACGTGTATTTAGTTGATATAACTGTTTACGCATTCTTAGATAAAGTTCTTCATCTTCCTTTACATCTTTGCCAAGTTGTTGAATATACAAGTCATGTTTGGCAAATTCCTGTGTAGCTGGAAGAAGCTGCTTCTCTTCTTCAAATATAACATTCTCTTGTATTTTTTTTAGTTCACTGTTAATATATGATTTTGGAAAATTTTCAGCAATGAAGTCATCATCAAATGCTTTATTGCAATTAGCGCAACAGGGTGATGTTTTCTCACTATTTTTGAAAACAGTCTTAGTGCAAGTCAGACAAATCTCGAAATGACATTCTTTACATTTAATTAGTTTTCTGGTTGATTTATTGAATTTCTCGATACAAATGGCACACTCTGACATTTGTGTTGGATACTTTTAAGAGACTAGAACGTGTCTTAAAGTGAAAAAAATAACATCATTTTTTTGATAGTGGTTTTAGCGCATTGAGAATTCATCTGCTTGTTTTCGTGCTAATAAATCAACTGCTTCATTTCTCTCGTTACCGTTATGCGCTCTCACCCATTCTATTGTTATTCTGCTTTTCATTTTTTGATATTTTTCATCAATACTTACCCATAAACTTTTATTTTTTACATCTTTACCTGCTGATGTTTTGAATCCTTTCTTTTTCCAATTTACAATCCAAATAGTCATTCCTTGTTTGACATAATTACTATCAGTATATATTGTATATTTACCTTCATTTTCTTGAATATAAGATAAAGCATTATCCATTGCTGTCAATTCCATAATATTGTTTGTGGATAAAAATTCTTTCCCCCCTTGTCTGAAAACTTCTTCATCTCCTTCATATACGATAATACCCCAACCACCATGACCGGGATTTCCTAAGCAAGACCCGTCCGTATATATTTCTTTCATGTTGTTTTAAAATATATTATCGTGTACGTATGTATGTTTTTAAGTAAATATTGTTAAATGAATCAATTTTTATTATCCTACTTCTAATCGTAGTACTTTCTCAAGATAATCAAGCCTTATACATTCGTTCATGTCTTGAAAACCTGTATCGATACATGATACAATTTCATTGACAATCATGCATTTATGATATCCCATGTTACTTACTCCTGTAACACGTTTAAGGAATTCTTCATTTATCTCTAATATTTTATACACACTATTTTCAACTATTTTTTCTTGTTCAGTATATTGATATAATAAAGGATTTTGAATACTTGTTTGAGCAAGAAACGAAGAAAACCTTTTTGCTTCAGATTTGGACTCAAAATAAACAACCTTCGTTTTTTCACAATTCTTTCTGGAATGATGAAAACTATAGAGTTGGAATGTATTATTTAGTCTGATAGTGTAAACCGTAGGTGTCATGTTTTTGTTCAAAGCATCAATAAAAATAAATAATTTTTGTTTGTTAAAGTCATTTTTTTTTATGCAAATTTATTATTTATTTACATTCAATATCCTCTCCACCATTTTCATGATATTTGTGCATCATATAACAGTCTATGGCTTTTTCTTTCATCATTTCCATCACTATACTCTGTTCATATATTCGTTCTATGGACTCCTTGTATATTTTTTCATCTATTGAGACGATACTATCCAGATTCATCTTATTAATTTCTTTGATAGCTTTGGCTAAAGTTCTTTTTTGTTTTTTTGATTCACTTATATCACTCTTCAACATGTTACGTATTTCAGTTACTTTTTTTTGACCCTTCATATCATTCAATGCTGCTTCTTTATTTAAAATTATTGCATCAAGTTCAGCTACTTTCCTTTCCGTCTTCTTCGTATCATATATCGATAAGTCTTTTGGAAGTGTCGAGAAATATCGATGAATTGTTGTTGTCCATGAATCATATGGCATAGAAGAATGGCTACAAAATCTTACTGCTCTACCAATTGTTTGTTTTTCGGCATTAAATGTAAGCATGGGTTCAAAAATGTGAATGTGTTTCGTATTTTTCAAATCAACACCTTCATTGTAGGATTGACTCGCTAAAAACACATTCACATTCAAATCGGGATTATTATACATAGTAACGAGCTGTTTTAGATGTTCTTTGTTATTTAACTCATTCGTTATAGCTAAAACATAGCCTTTTTTACCTGATTTGAGCTTATTTAAGTCATTCGTTGAATCGATACGAACATATCCGAGTTCACTTTCCAAGAATTGAGCCACAGCGCGAATACCTTGCCCCCCGAAACCTTTACGTTCGTAGAACGCTGAATATACGTAATGTTTGTCTTTACTTTTACTTTCTATAACCTCCAACAACTTTGGTAATTTATTAGAAAAAAACGTAACCGGATCTTTGGCTTCAAAATTATATTGCATGTTTGAATATTTACGCAATGTTTTGTAATATTTATTTATGGCGTTCGACTTCGTTAATGCGTCAAAGTCTGTATCTTTTTTTAGCGTCTTATTGAAAGCTTCTACGTATTTTTCGAAATGTTCTTGTAGCATTTCGAGTTTATAATGATTATCAGCAATTATCTTTGGAAATCGTGTTGTGTCTTTTGATGAATTGAAATACGATATTAAACCATTAATACTTTTCATGAATGATTTACATTCAGACGGACTATTTACATCCGGATTCATGATTGATTTCTTGGAACGGTCTCTTACGATGTTCAATAAGTCTAAAGTTTCTTCTATTGAGTCACCAGGCGTTGCCGTAAGAATGAAGACCTTCATGTTTCTATTTGTTTCATTAATCTTCGATGACAAGAGAAATGTTTTTAGCGCGTTATGTTCGGTGCGCTGATTTGGAAGTGGGTGAAAAATATTCTGAACCTCGTCAATAATCAGAACCGAATTCGCTAAGAAGTTTCTGTGGAGTTCCTTATCTTTATCAGTCTTTACTGATTTTAAAGGATTGGATATTAATAAAAAATGCGCCAATTGTGAGAATGTCATAAATTTCACATTACGTTGTTTAAACTGTTTTTCAATATCTTTTTCATCCTTATTTCCAAACCGTGTGAAGTACTTTTTAGCGTTTTTATAAAATGTTGTAGGTGGATTGCTCTGTAACGCTTCGATTGAACTCACAAACACAATATTCTTTTTTGATTTCCAAAACGAATCTATTATTGCCATTGATGTAATTGTTTTACCACTACCTGTGGAATGCCACGCGAGTACCCCCCTATTTGATGTTTCATTTTGAGAAAAAGATTTGCCGACATATCTTACTACTTGTTGTGCCAAAGATAATTCGTTTTTATCAAACTCAACACTTAAACATCTGTTCCCTTCACCCATCAACGGTGAATACTTAATAATGGGGTCTTTGGTAATCGATTCATTGACTACCAATGCTGTCTTTTCATTATCAACGAGATTCTTGGGGAAATCATCTGGTAAATAATCATGATTGTTGCTTAAACGTTCTTTAGACAAGCAGCGTTTTTTATTCCAAATACAACTCTTAACCTTGTTGCAATTCTTTTTACTCGTGTCAAGTATTTTTTTATGGACATTGAGTTTAGTAATTAACACTTCATTTTCATTCGATGCGCATTTCATATCAGTATTGGATTTCCAACATATGCCTCTATCAGTTCGGTTTTCTCTATTCAGCATACTACCATTCCATACACCATTTAATCGTTTACATGTCCTCTCGTTTGGAACATTTAAATACATGTTGTTTTTTTCTGCATATTTTACATCACCTTCTTTCACACAGTCACCGAGTATGAATGGTTTATCTTTCATCACGTGAACGGATTTTTTTAACTTATAGAGGTCTATATTTGGATCATATAAATACTCGTTTCCGAGATTCTTGCATTTCATATTTCTCTGTTTCTTTATATTTTTGATTGCCCGATTTTCCATTAGTCTTTAGTTATAAAAACAAAAGATTCCTGTATCAAGAACATGTTTGTTGTAATAATTGGTCATGCATAATTAGCAACAGTTATGAATATAAGTAAGGTATGAAGCATTATGCATACACGTCCATAAGTTGTGACAGGATATATGTCTCCGAATCCCAACGTTGTGTGCGTCGTAGTAGAAAAGTATAACGCTTCAATGAATCCTAACTGCTTTTCAACATTGAAAGTTTTTTTTGGTAATAGTGTGTATAAGATAGCAAACGCAAATAAAATTGATACATTTGTGAAAATAAAATGGAGTTTATTAATCATTTATTATTTAAAAGAAAAAAATCTTTGATATATAAATCATTTCACATGCCTATAGAGGATATTCAATATCTATATGAAAATAGTACAAAGGAAAGTATTGTTTTGCTCATAGACTCTAATAAAAGAGACAAAACTAAATGGAGAGGCCCTTCTGAATTCGATATTGAATTTCCTGAGCCTTTCAAAAACGTATACGGAGTAGAAGTTTTGAATGCCGCTATTCCGAGAACCACATTCACTGTCGATAAACATAATAGTTCGTTGCGAGTATATTCACGGAAGAACACTGTTACATCCCCTGATTACTCTCTACAATTCTTAAAATTTGATTCAATAGTAAATGATTACAATAGTGGTGAAAAACTCATGGCTGGACTAGTGAAGGATTTCAGAAATGGTTTTGATAGCACTTTTTCTATTACCGCAAATACAGCACTTGGTGATACCGAAGATGATGTAGCTTCAAAGGGTTACCTTAAATTGAGTAGTGCCTATAATGCTTTCATTATAGATTCCAAAACATCAACTCTTTCCAAAACTCTTGGGTTCACGTTATTTCCAATTTCGAATGAAGGATATCACACAAAGGAAGAATTATTCGCCTTAGATTTGAAAATGTTTATGGTCACAAAAACAGGCACATTAGATGTATTAATGGATAGTTGTCTCCACGATGAAGCTACATTTGAAAATGTAATTTTTGACGCAAGTGGGGATTGTGTCGTCAAAATAATGAATAAGAAAATAAATTGTGGTATATACGTATACGATGTGAGTATTGATGATGCAAGTATCACGACTTTAGATATTGCACTTAAGTCGGCAATCGTGAAAGATACAGTGAAAATTACACAAATTATACATAGTACATCAAGTGCTCCCCATAAAATCGTCATAAAATATATTTATTTGATGAACAATAGCAAAGAATTGAACGCCATCGATCGTATGAATTTCTTTGCCTCTACAGGAGCTGTTAGTATCAGTGATCGAAATACAACCATAACTACTGATGGAAAAGTTAAATTTGTTACATGTTACCTGCAAAAACTAAAAATAGAATTAACTGAAGAGATAACAAATATAGCAAACGGTGATGAAATGTATATACGTTTCACGAATGAAAGTGATGTAAATACATATTATTTACAGTGTACATATCTCACAACAGGAGGTATGTTTTTTATTGAATACGACGCTGAAAATATGAACCCTTTTAACTACATTCAAATCAAAGCAGGAACTTATGAAATGAAGCATGTCAGAGGTAAATTACATTTAGACACTGCTTTGAAATGTAAAGATATTAATCATGCGGCGTCTATGATATTTAAGAATAGTTCTTTCAATATGGTACCTCCGGGTGTCTTGAATATGATTACAGAAAATTATGTGTTACTACGTTGTCCAGACATTGAAGCACATCTTAGAGGTAGCTATGACACAAACGATGCTTCTCCAGGACTAGCCTTATTTAATATTGACGAGTCTGGTTATGTAAGAACTGATACTGAATTCTATTCGGTGACATATAAAGAATTTCATCCCATTGGTAAATTGTCGAAATTACATTTTAAATTTCAGAGAAAAACTGATGGACAATTAGTTGACTTTAAAGGGGTCGATGTTCATTTCATTTTATCTGTTAAAATGTTAAATGCGAAAAAACTAGATTCTACAAAGATGGTTAGCTCATTAGATCCAAATTACAATCCAAATTACATGGGATTTATGGATACAGAATTCGATAATGTGGAATCTGATGAAGAGAAAGAAGCTGATGAAATAAAGGATGACCATTACGATGTGGAAAGAAGCCTGTTACAGCTGCAATCAAATAGAGTGTCGTTTAGAGATGAAAGTGATTATGAAAGCAGCCAAGACGAAGACAGTGACGACAGTGATGACAGTGACGATAGTGTCGATAGTTTGAATTAATTTCTGCTATATAAATAAAATGGCTTTGAAAGATATGATGAAAAATAAAAATAGTTTTATATATTGGTTATTTGAAAAAAGAGATATAGATGGTTTAATAATCGCTATTCTAGTGTCCAATGCGATTGGTATGTTTACTCGCGATATTTCAACAGCTCTCATTGAACCACTCATCGCTGGATTACTTCCCACGAACGATAAAGATGAACAAATACTTAAAATATACACTTTCGAGTTCAAGTTTAAATTACAATATCTCGTCTCCGGACTCATGAAAGCTACGATCAATCTTTGGTTTGCTTACTTGATAGTATCGTTCGTATATAAGAAAATATTGAAAATTTAAATCAAATATCTCATCATAATGTAAATATGATCCTCTTGGGTGTTCTCGTTTTATGTATACTTGTAATCTTTTCGTTAATCGTGATGAACATGTTCAAAATTAAGCAGATTGAAACACAACATAATGAGAACATAAAGAAGGTGACAGAAAAGTTGAATAATCTTAACGCAAAAGTTTCACAAGTTGTAAATATTAATAATGAAATTAGTGTGAAAAATATTAAATCGCTGCTTACAAAACTTGACACGATAGAAACTGTATCAGAAACAAATGATGCTAAGATGATGATAGAATTAGAAAATTTGAAATCTAAGTTGACCTTTTTGATGGAAAACAGTGAAGTGTATGCCTTAACAACAAAGAAAGATGAATCAAAAAAATCTAAAGATTAACACTAAGATAAAATATTTGAGAATATTTTTTTCACGTCTATATAATAATTCACTGTTCTTATTTTTTTACACATGTTGGAACTTTTCATGATGACGAACGTCTGAAAGTTTTTACAACATACGTTATAATACCATATTTCGCAACTGAACATGATGAATTCGGTCATAACATGCATCAGAATTATGAATAGCACGTATTTGTAGTTGTATGCGGCTTTTATCATTTGTGTTTGTTATTTGCTTGCAAAAAAGCACTATCATCAATTCTTAAAGTAAAAATTACAATAGTGCCGATTTAACATATGGCATATATTTCGCTCTGTTTTCTTTATCCCCCTCCCTATCGTCTGTCGCTAACGTATCCATGAGAGATTTAACAAATGAGCAACGTATACCATGAATGCTTCCATCTTCCTCGCACTCTCTCAAGCCATCTCCACATACTTCGCTTGTTTTAGTCAAAAGAGTCTCCAACACTTCAACGAG
>Ga0129324_10002796_pt1 | contig 10530 bp, 10 predicted proteins | sample CPBDNA_7_FD_96879 | JGI IMG/M metagenome (GOLD analysis project Ga0129324, IMG submission 96879) | Freshwater to marine salinity gradient microbial communities from Chesapeake Bay, USA - CPBay_Spr_15_0.2_DNA | ecosystem: Environmental > Aquatic > Marine > Coastal | place: USA: Chesapeake Bay... | reverse complement strand
TGTTGCAGGATTCGCAATCAGGGCAGCGTAATTGGCACCAGAGAAAGGATGCTTTGAATCTGTTGGACGGTTTACAATCTCCAGAGTTCCCACTGTGACAGATAACCATCCTGCATCGTAGTCGCCCAATTCAATGAATGGAGGAGCAGTGATGAAAGGCTGATAAAATTTGCCAACAGCATGGCTGGATGGTTCATCTGCGACATAATAAACCTGATCAGTGAATGGGCTGCTGGTCAGGTCAAAATCTACTTGAAACGCCATTTTTATGCCACAGCCGCAAATTGCTGATTTCGAGCAGCACGCTCCTTGATCTCCACTCTAAGTGCCGAATCATACGCAGAAATTCTTTGCCCTGTTCCATCATAAATGTTCACCACAACCCCACCATTGTCTTGCCCATTATTGAGTTGATTGAGTCTCCCTGCACCAAGCCTCTGAACAGCCTCCCGAGAGAAAATATATTCACCTCCTTCAGCTGCCACTATTGTTCCACCCATCGAGTGACTCCCTCCAACCAGCATCCCATTCTGGGCCTTGGGGATCATGCCACCAGATTTGAACATCCCCAGCACAGGGATATTGTCCGGGATGAGGCCTTGCCCTCCTCCAATCTGGAAGGATTCACCAAGATCAGGGAGGGCATCTGCGAGAGCATCAAAGATTTTTTGAGGCAATTGCACCAATGCGTCAATTAATCTTTGAGCGCCAGTTTCAAAAACCTTGGTGAGTTTGTTCAATGGTTCCCACAACTCCTCCAGAGGCTTGATGAGTCTCTCAATGGCTTCCACCTGCATGATAGTGATATCAATCAAAATCAGGAGAGGCTTTACCAGTTGCATCAAAGGTTGTAGCAATTTTGCAATGATTGGCACAAGTCTTTGAAAGAGCGGTTTCAGAGCATCCAAAACCGTAACCAGTGTTTCAATCACTGGTGCCAGCAGATCAATGATTGGATCAATCAGAGCAAACAAGGCCTCAAAAACTTTTGAAAGAGCTTCCTGTACTTTTTTATTGGACAACACCAGTTGCATCACACCACCTTGCAAGCCCTTTTCCGCGAACGCATTGGCCACACTCATGGCCCTGCCTCCTGCGGCTCCTCCTGCTGCTGCAATCGGCCCAAGCACTCCTCTCACTCGCTCCTTGCCTGCTTCAACTGATTTCTCAAAGCCTGAAACAGTCTCTTGAGCCGCAACAAGTCTGTTGATCTCCTCAACTTTTTGAAAATCTTGAGGAGTCACATTTGGCATGGTCAATTGCTCTTCCATGGCAACAGACAGATTGCTGGTTTGCTCTGCCAATTCTTTTTTCTGTTGCGCCAATTCCCTGAATGCTCCAGCACTCAAATTGCCCATGGTATAGGTTCGTTCCATGGCAACAGACAGATCAACCATTGAATCTGTGGCTTCTCTGTTGATGTCCCGAACTTCAGCAAACGCATCTCTGTTCAGGTTGGCCATTGTATAAGTTTGTTCCATGGCCAGAGAGAGAACTGTTGTTTTTTCTGCAAGGGCTGCATTTGCATCCTTTACATCCTTGAAGGCTTGAGCGTTCAAGTTGCCCATGGAATAAGTGCGTTCCATGGCAACAGACAGATTGCTTGTTGTTTCTGCCAGTTCCTCTTGTTGTTTCGCCAGTTCCTTGAAGGTTTCAACGTTAAGGTTGCCCATGGTGTAGTTTTGCTCCATGGCAACAGAGAGATCAATTGTTTTTTGAATCAGTGCCTCATTTGCATCTCTCACCTCTTGGAAAGCCTGAGCATTCAAGTTCCCCATGGTATAAGCTTCTTCCATTGCCGTGGAGAGAGCAATGGTCTCTGCTGCAAGGGCTGCATTTGCCTCTTTGACACCTTGATATGTCAAAGCAGTCACATTGCCCATGGTATAGGCGTGTTCAAACTCAAGGGACAGGTCTGCAACAGACTTTGTTGCTTTCTTGGTTGATTCTGTCTTCTCATTAAGTTTTGCTCTCAGAGCAGCAAGTCTCTCCTCCAACTTTTTGGAAGCCTCTGATGATTTTTTTGTGCTTTCTGTGTTCTCGTTTGTTGCAGTGCTTGATTTTTCAGTGGCCTTCTTGCCATTCACGAGTTCATCATATTCTGCCCGCAACTCCTTGATATGCTTTCCACGCTCAGCAATGTTGAGCCTCAAAATCCGGGCCTGATTCTGCTGCATGACATTGAGGGAATTGTTTCCCATCACCAATGCATCCAGTTCAATCAGTTCTTTCTGTTGAGCCTTGGTCAGTTCCTCAATCTGCTTCTTGAGTTCAATTTTTGTGGCCCCTTTCATGGACTCGGTGACTTTATCCAAGCCTCTAGCCATTCGGTTGATTACTGAGTTGTACTTGTCACTGATCTGAAGCTTTTCATCCAAGGTATCAAAAAATTTAACTGCAGAAGTATTCAGATTCTCATAGGCCTGCGCAACAGTTCTTGTCGTTTTTCCAAATTCCTTGTCAACCGTTTCAGCCTGAATCAGCAAAGCCTCAGCGACAATTTCAGAGGTCAAAGCCCCTTCCTTTGCCAGTTCCCTCAGTTTTCCTCTGCTGACTCCCAGTGAATCCTGCAAAGCCTTCATCACTCTTGGTGCTTGTTCAGAGACTGAATTGAATTCCTCACCTCTCAGCACTCCGGAAGCCAATGCTTGCCCAAGCTGTTTGATTGCAGCAGCAGCACTCTCAGAAGATTCCCCAGTGATTGCAAGAGATTTGGCAACTGTTTGAGTGATTGTCAGTTGATCCTTGGTGGATAGATTCAGGGCTTCAGTTGACTGAATGATTCTTGAATAGAGATTTGCCGTCTGCTCGTAGTTCTGCCCTGTAATCTTGGCAATTGCTGCAACATCCTGTTGAGCCTTAACCAGTTCTTCACTCGATTTTGTGACAAGCTTGAGTCTGTTTTCAATTCTGGTGGCAGTGTCCAGAAACTTGGTCATCTGGCCCACGCTGAAAGCTGCGGTCAAACCTGCAACTGCACTTTTGACTGAAAAAACAGATTGCTGGAGGGAATGGAGAGATTTTTTGACAGATGCAAACGCTTTATTGGTGTTATCAACTGCCCTGATCGGGATAACAACTTCACTTGCGGCTGGCATCTCGTCTTTCCTGCTGGAGAGTAAAGTAAGCAATCCAGCCCTTTAAATGGTCCACAGGCATCTCCAAAACTGCCTGCAAAGGCAAATGCAAGGCCTCTGCAATTTGAAATGCTACAACCAAGTCAGGGCTGGTTTTCAGTTTCCCAGAATTTCATCCTCTGAGAGTTCCTCAGCCTCCTCATTCATGCGTCTGAGGATATCTGAGATCAGGTCAGAATCCACATTTCTGAGCAGTTCTGTCCTGTGTACTTGTCGAAAAATGGGCTTTCCGTTTTCATCCAATGCCTTGGCAATCAGTGTTGCCACCAGTGCCTCTGCCAGCTTGTCTTGGTTGTTCAGACTCAAGACTTCCTGCTGCTGCTGGAGCGTCATGGAAGAGCGGAAATAAATCTTTGAAGGCTGGCCTTCTTCATCGGGCCACTCCGAAATCTCGATGAACTTCAGAGGTGCTGCCAGTTTGTCCCGGAAATGTGCTTTTGCACGGGCTAAAATGTCACTCATTGTGATCCTTTGAAGGTTAAAAGTTGAGGGAGCAGGCAAGGGCAAACCCACTCCCTCGGGAGGCCCTGCAGGAGAGGAAGGGCCTTGGATTGTCTAGACCTTAGACAGTGGTCTCAGTCAAAGCACCAGATCCGGTGAAGGAGATGGTTGCATCCACTGTCCCATCCACACTGGTAGAGCGAGAAATGCCTGTGATGACCACACTTCCGGTGTAATAAGTGGAGCCAGAAGCATCTCCCTCTGGATACAGATTCAGCGTGACACTGCTTCCCACAGTGGCTGCAGCCTGCCCGGAATCATCTACATCCCAGAAAACATCACAAGAGCCACTGAAAGAGGTGGTGCCTGCAACTACAGTCTGGGCAGCGTCTGAAAGCTGCGTTGTGGTGATCGTGTTGGCTGTGTGATCCAGCGAATAACTTTTGACTTCTCCAATGGTGGTCGTTCCAACTTTAACCACCCCAGAGCTACCTTTTGTGACTGCCATTTTTAACTCTCTATTGAGGTTTCGATTTCAGAATCCCCACTCTCTGGGGCATCTACAGTTGCGGCAACAACTGGAGAAACTGGTGCAGGAATCTTCACCTGATTCGGCTCAAGACTCCAGCCTTTCCTGAGATAATACTCAACCTGAGTTTCATGAGCATCAATCTCATTTCCGTTTTTGAATACCATCATAAAATTGTCTCCGGATTCAATTCTGATGTGCGATATCTGCAAAGAAAATCCATTGCCACTGTGCCAATCGGCTTCTCTCCCTCTCCCGTCAGATTGGAGGAGGCAGAGGTTAAATAAAAATCTTCCACTCCTGCGGGCAGTTCTCCTCCCAAGGCTTCCTCCACCTCACTCTGGATAGTGTCCAAAGTATCGTCCAAATTCGCTGTAGCTTGCGCGAAACCTTCCACTCTGACTCCCAGCACTCGCTCCAATTCATTGCCTCCTGAGAAGCTGCTTCTGGAGACTTCTTCATCTGTTGTGTAGATCAACAAAGCAGGCAATTCAGATTGCTGGATTCTGTAGACTCTGGATTGAAAAACATTGCTCCCGGTGGTGTTCAAGCCTGTGACCAAAGTAGCCACTGCCTCCCGGATCTGTTGCCTTGCGTGGCTCATTGAACCTCTAGGATCAAGGTGGTGATTCCGGTTCCATCAGGCTCCACTCCAATCACCTTGTAGCTGCTCCCGGAGATCGTTAAAAGGCTTCCATGCACAAGGGCTGAAACATCGGCAGTTCTGGCCATGATTTGTGGATCTGATGATTCAACTGCTCTGGTGGCTCCAGTAGGATCAACCTCAATAAAAGTTTCATCAAAAATGGCAGTGAAAGTGGTGGTGTCTGCCTTGGTAACTGTGACACCATAATCAGCCAAAAGTGCTGCCCTGTCATCTGCGGTTTCAACTGCCATTCATCAGCCTCAAATATTTCTCGTGATAGATCTCCAACTCGTCTTCTGTCACTCCAGCCCGCTCCAATCCCACTGCATTCCTGCGAATCAATTTTGCAGGGCTTCCCGCATAAATGTTCCCGGATTTTATCCGGTTGGATTTGGTCACAGTTGAGTTCATTCCGATCATGCTATAAGCACCAATCACGCTGTACTGGTGCAGCACTGCTCCAAGCCCAAGATTGGCTCCCTTCATCACATAACTGCAGCCACCAACCAACACAGAACAAGAGACTGTGACATCAGATTCAATCACGGAATCATGCCCAACATGAGAACCTTTCAAGAAGATGCACTTGTCCTGAATGTGCGTTGCATCGGTGGTGCCTGAATTGATGGTAACAAACTCTCGAATTATGCACTTTTTCCCAATCAAACAAATGCCATCTGTCTTGGTAAAGAACTCCCGATGTTCTGCGGGAGTGCCAATGCTGCAGAATCCCTCCAGCCTTGTGCCTGACTCAATGACTGTGCGGCCCTGAATGTTGCAATAAGGCCCAATGTAGACATCAGAGGAAAGCCTGACCTCCGGGCCAATGATCGCAGTTTCATGGATCATATCCAATGCCTCAAGAGAGGATCATCGCCATGCAGTTCCTGCATCTTGGGCCTTCCGTGAAAGTACACAATCCGGGCCTTATCTTGAGTCTCCAGATGGTCCCGGTAATGGGCCTTGTAACTCTGGATCTGATCCGCGAAGACCTGATCCAATCTTGTGGCTTCTGCCATCTCCTGCCTCAAGAAAATCATCTCACTCAACTGCCCCTTGTAGCTCCACTGCTCCCGGTTTTTTTTCTTCCCCTCTGTCCAGCTGCGGTAGAGCCTTGAACAGGCCTCTGGGCTGTAACTCCCCACACCATTGCAGATGGTTTCGGGATAGTAGGGATCAGTTAACAGGCCCACATCTCCGGGCCAATCACAGATCTCCTGAATGTTGCCCAAAATCAGAGTATCCAGCCCCAAAACAATCCTGCGATTGCCACCAAACTCCGGGTTCAGAGTCTCCATGATGCAGCCCCACTGCTCTGCAGGATCAAGGCAAGGAATCTGCTCAATGGCAGTTTGAAATTGATATTCTTGATCAGTTAGACACACAAACCGGATGAAATCATTGGTGTGTCTAGAGACTGCTCGAAAGAGTTTGTCTGCCCACTCCGGAGAATATCCCACTTGCCCAGAATACGCAGGCAGTGTGGTCCTCTTGCCATCGAAAAGGCAGCAAAAAAAGTCAATCACTGATCTTTTTTGGTCGGCCTGCTTTCTTGGGCTTGATCTCCTCAGCAGGTTTGCTTTCTTCGCGCTGAAAGATTTCCTTGGCCTTCACCTGCCTGTCTTCCAGAGGTTGCTTCTTTGCAGGTTTGAACTCTTCAGCCTTCCCCATTCTGATGAGGATCTGTCCCTCTTTTTTATCTGTGGAGATCACCTGCCCAGCACGGACCACTGAACCGGATGCAACCGTGTTCCTCAATATCAAGATTTGCATAACCAAGTCTGAATCTGTTTGTTGAAAGTGTGGATTCTCTCCGGATGTTTGAGCTTCTCGGCAATCTCTCTCCAAGCCTTGTCTGACTCTCCGGGCTTGTGCGTCTTCAGGCTCAAATCCTTGTCTTTTGGGATGTACTGGTGCCAGTAATCTCGTGAGGTGTTTTGGTAACTATCCACACCACACAGCCAGATCTCTTGATATCCCAAAAAATCAGCAACCCAAACAGCTTCCGGGCCTGAGAGTCTAACATAAGGAACCGAACCACCATGAATGTCCTGCTCTCTCAAAAGTTCCCTGTGATGTGACACAATGGGACAAGGAATCTTTTCAGAAATCAGGTGTTCCACCATTCGTTGATCGTGCGAAAAAACCCAACTCAGGTTTGGAATGATCAGCCCATGTTGATTGATAGAAACGAGATCTGCACCAGCCCATTTGGATTGGTGCAAATCTCTGACTGCACTGGGACTCCCGCAAATAAGAACGGCTGTTCTATTGCTGCAGGAGTCTTCCAGTTCATCCAAGAAAAGCACTGTTATGCAACAGTCACATCCTGTGCGGCTGCGAAGCTTTCCGCATGGGCAACAGCAATGTCCGTGTCTTGGAAGACATACATGTTAGTGATGGCATTTCCTGCAGATCCATACGGGTCAATCAGGACATCGAGTGCCCCGAAAAATCCAACATACAGGTCTGCAAAGTTGCCGAACAAGAGTGCATAAGGAGCGCTCGAAGGCATTTGAGTGGTTTGCACCACTTGATAGCCCAACAGGTTCCTCATATCGCTGAGAATCATCTCTGCGTCATAGGTGGCGATCTTGGTGGTTTGCATCAGCTTTCCAACCACTGCAGGATGAGTCACCCATGCCAGATTTCCCACCATTGCGTTGTCTTGACTGACTTCTGTCATGATGTCAACGACGTTGCCATAAGTGAGGTTTGCATTTCCAGAGGTTCCACCAGAGGAAACATCACCAATTCCGGAGGTGGAAAGAATGCCAGTTGGCTCATTGGAGCCGCCACCTTTCAAAGCCACATTGTCAATCTTTGCAGCCATTACTCGGGTCATGTTATCTCGCAGAACTGCCTCAATTTGAGGATTGCTGGTCAGGGACAACATGGTGCGGGAAATGGCAATTTTGTTTGCCAATGTCCGGCTGGTCATCGTCACTTGATCAAAGGCTGGTTCGTTGTTTCCAACGCTCCCACCTTCAGCGATAAAGCCTGCAGAAGCACTGGAAGACATGCGAGGAATCGTTACCTCACCATTCAATCCCGGAAAGATTGTTGCGCCAACAGTGGACAGAATGGAGGCAGAAACCAAAGACTCAATGAAAGCGTCTCCTCGCCACTCTTGAGTAACGACATTGGAGGCTGCTCCATAGGTGCTGCCGGAGTCATTTTGAAGCGTTCGCTGTCCCCAAAGCTGGCTGGGGACATAAAATCCTCGGGCTTGCTTTCCAACACTGCGGGCAATGTCGTCCGAAACTTCACGCTCAAAGCCATCAAAGCGACCTTGTGCAGCACTGCGAATGGCAGAAATCAGGGAGTAGTTGCGCTCCTCTTTCTTGGTCAGTTCGACAGGCTTTTCAAGGGCTTGGCCTTCCATATTGTCCAACAGAATGCCTCGGAATTGCTCCACGCTCAGGCCTTTTGCAATGGCATCATCTGCCAGATTGCGCTTGTTGTGCTTTGATCCAAGGGCCACAATCTCTGCGTTCTCCTTGACCATTTTTGCCCGGATTTCTTCAGGGCTGGGGATGTTCTTTTCTTCCATTTGAATCACCTCGATTTCAGAAGATTTTTGAATTTCAGAAGCCCGTCCCACTCCCACGGATTCATCTGCAGGGATGGAAACAAAGCTGAGTTCCAATGGTCGAAACTTTGTGACTTTATAAACAGATCTTCCTTCAATCTCTTCGTCAGTCTTTTCCATTCCTCCCACGCGATAACCGATGCTCACATTTCGCAGAATGCCAGACTTCACTTCCTGATAGGCTTGCTCCGATTCCCCAGATGTTCCCAACTGGAGCTTGGCCCGCAACTTGCGGGATGCAGGATCAACCCATGCAGTCAAAACTCTGCCGATCATGCGTTGTGTGTCATGGTATAAAAGAACTGGCGCATTGCCAGAAGCCAAAAAACTCAGGTCCACAGAATCCTTCGAGTGGCTCAAGACTTCATAGCCAAACTCCCGCTCAACCGGAGTCTCTGAGGAGATGCTCAAATCAAAAGTTCGGTCCTCATTGGAATCCATCCCGGAGATCGTTCCTGAGCGGTAAAGGACACTCTCGGAGGCCTTCCTCTCTGCGCTCATCTCTTCCATCTCCTCTGCAGCCTCCTCGGCTGCCTTGGCAAACTCCACGATTACTGTTTCCTCTGTCTCTGAGATGGAGACAATGTGCCTCTCTTCAGATGATTCTTCCATTGCAGCCTCTTCAAATCTTATCACTTCAAATTCATGCTCATCCAGCCATTCCAATGCGGCTGCAGGAGTCCATTTCTCTGCATCAAAACGCAGGCTTTGAACTTGACTCACTCCCTCTTGAATTCCGAAGATTGCGTCAACTCCTGATCCTTCTCCTCCGAAATCAGTTTCTCTTCGGAAGTCATCAAAATCTTCAGGAGGAAGTATCCGGGCAGCATGTTCATTAAGGTAAGGTCGGCTTTCCATACGAGTCTCTGCAAAACTGGAATTTCGGATTTTATCATATTCTTTTTTTGCCCAAGTAAATCCGGGATCACCTCCCCACAAAGCCCAAGCGATTCTGCCATTGCTTGGGTATCCATCTTCTCCGGGTCTGAAGCCTTCAGCCTTCTTGTCTACCTCATGCCTAGAGAAAAAAGAAAACATCCTCTGCACGGTGGAATCTGACAAATTAGCTTTGCGGGCAATGTCTCTTGCTCTCGCAATTCCAACCGGAGTTCCACCTCTGCCAAACTCCTTGCGCCAATCAAGGCCTCTCTGGGCCTCTTCTGCCATTGAATCAGTAGGAATGGGCATCAGTTAGCTCTTCCTTGAGCGTTGAAATTCATCCCTGAGTTTGATCTTCATATCCGTCTGGATTGATGGGCATGTGACTGGTGCCAAAAGGTTCATAGGCCAGTTTGATTCCATACCTGTCGGCCATCGCCTTGTCACTTTGCAGGGCTGCAAAAACTTCCTCAATATCCTTGCCATACTGCTGCGCAATATCATTCATGCTTTTGAAACCAGATTGAACTTCAAGCTGTGCAGCTTTTGCTTCTTTTGCAGGATCAACCCAAGGGAATCCTCTTCCTCTAAATTGCAAATTATCTGCGAATTTATCAAACTTTTGAATGGGCAGAGGAATTGAGTTTGTACTCATTGCCATTGCCAGCCACTCCCTGCAGACAGGTAATGCCAAGTGCTGAATCAGGAACATCTGAATCTGTCTGTAGTGGTCTCGCTCCTCCAGTGTTCCCTGCCTGATGGAAGAGTACGAAACGCCTTCCAAATTGTTACTCAAAGAGGTGTAGGAAACACCAAGCCCAGAGGCCACTCCGCGCAGGACAGACTTGTGAAAATCCAAAAACGCATTGGTGGGATGAGTGAAGTCCAGAGGCTTGATATCCATGCCTGCTGGAAGCTGCTGGAAAGTGGCAGGTTCGCCCATCATGATTGGATAGCCATCAGCTTCATCATCTCCCACATAACCATCCCCTTCCGGGCTGGTGATGATGCCCAATTTATTGGCTGCAACTCTTGCGGCCATCAACTCACTTTCCTCGTATTTATCCAGAGTGTGCAACCGCATCATGGCAGTGGCCAGCCAAGGCACTCCTCGGGTTTGCTGTGCCCTATCCGGCAAATAAATATGGAGGATTTCCTCAGCAGGAATCCGGACTCTCTGGTTTGGTCTGCTGGAGCCAATATCATCAAAGGGATGGCCTGCTGTACCAAGGAGCAGATGATAAGCTTGGGGCCTGTCCCACTTGTCCAACTCCACTCCCATGATGATTCTGGAGCCATCTGCTCC
>Ga0129324_10002794_pt1 | contig 10537 bp, 7 predicted proteins | sample CPBDNA_7_FD_96879 | JGI IMG/M metagenome (GOLD analysis project Ga0129324, IMG submission 96879) | Freshwater to marine salinity gradient microbial communities from Chesapeake Bay, USA - CPBay_Spr_15_0.2_DNA | ecosystem: Environmental > Aquatic > Marine > Coastal | place: USA: Chesapeake Bay... | reverse complement strand
ATGCGTGAGGCACCGTGCAAAGTCTGCAAAGGTCAGCGACTTAAGCCCTCGTCGCTCGCCGTAAAAGTTAATGACAAGAGTTTGAGCGAAATCTGCGATCTGTCTATTGGTAAATCCGCGGAGTTCTTGAAGGGTCTCAAACTGGGTGATCGCGACAAGATGATCGCGGAGCGCATTACGAAGGAAATTAATGCCCGACTTGGATTCCTGCTTTCGGTAGGGCTTGATTACCTCACATTGTCACGTGCTGCGGCAACACTGGCTGGTGGTGAAGCCCAGCGCATTCGACTTGCGAGTCAAATCGGTTCGGGACTTGTTGGCACGTTGTACGTTCTTGACGAACCAAGTATTGGTTTGCACCAACGCGATAATCACCGACTTATTGAGACACTGGTTCGTCTTCGCGATCTCGGCAACACCGTGATGGTCGTTGAGCACGATGAGGACACGATTCGTGCTTCCGATTGGATCGTTGATATCGGGCCAGGAGCAGGCGAGCACGGTGGTGAGGTCGTGTACAGCGGCGAGGTTGCTGGAATCGAAAAAGTCGGGAAGTCGATCACCGGCCAGTACCTGAGCGGTAAGAAGTTCGTGCCAGTTCCTGCAGAAAGGCGGGTACCGAAAAAGGATTGGCTCACGATTCGTGGAGCACGCGAACACAACCTGCAGAACCTGACTGTGAAGATTCCTTTGGGATTATTTGTTGCGGTCACCGGTGTATCAGGTAGCGGTAAGAGCACATTGATTCGCGACATCCTGCTGCCGTCTCTCATGCAGAAGATTTATAAATCCAAGGATGCGCCAGGAAAACACACCGCTGTTGATGGTGTGCAACATCTGGACAAAGTGATCGACATGGATCAATCTCCGATTGGTAGGACCCCACGTTCTAATCCTGCAACGTATACGGGCGTATTCGATGACATACGCAAACTGTTTGCAACTACACCCGAAGCAAAAGTGCGTGGTTATCAACCTGGACGATTCAGTTTTAACGTTCCAGGTGGAAGGTGTGAGGCTTGTTCCGGTGACGGAACCATCAAGATTGAAATGGTGTTCTTGCCAGACGTGTATGTTCCCTGCGATGTATGTAAGGGGGAGCGCTACAACCGCGACACATTAGACATTTTATTTAAGGGCAAGAATATTTCTCAGATACTCGATATGCCGATCTCTGAAGCGGTTGACTTCTTTGCGAACCAACCCCGTATTGGTCGACACATGCAAACACTTCTCGACGTTGGACTCGGGTATGTGCGTTTGGGACAGTCAGCACCAACTCTTTCTGGTGGCGAAGCGCAACGCGTGAAGCTTGCGGCTGAGCTTGCAAAGCGCAGCACTGGTCGGACCATTTACTTACTCGACGAACCAACTACTGGCTTACATTTCGAGGACGTTCGTAGGTTGCTGACCGTGCTTGGTCGTCTGGTGGAGTCAGGCAATACGGTCTTGGTGATCGAACACAACTTGGACGTAATCAAGACTGCTGACTGGATAATTGATATGGGTCCGGAAGGCGGCGATGGCGGTGGCCGAATCATTGCCGAGGGAACGCCTGAAGAAGTCGCAAAGGTGAAAGCCAGTTACACCGGCAAGTTCCTCGGCCCGTTGTTGAAAAAGAAGCCATAGGCAGTGCAGCGACCCTCAATTCCTATCCCTGACACACCGGGGTCATATCAATTCAAGGATGAGCAGGGCGGAGTTATTTACGTCGGCAAGGCAATCAATTTGCGCTCGCGCGTAGGTAGTTATTTTGCTGAACCACATACGCTCCATCCGCGAACCGCAAAGATGATGTCGGTTGCCGCGAGCGTGGAATGGATCGAGGTGCGCAACGAAGTTGAAGCACTCATTCTTGAATACAACCTGATCAAGGAGCATCGACCACGTTTCAACATTCGACTGCGTGACGATAAGAGTTACCCGTTTCTTGCGATAACCCTTGATGAGGAGTGGCCTCGTGCGATGGTGATGCGAGGCAGGCGTCGCAAGGGAACCAAATACTTCGGTCCATATGTGAATGCGTGGGTGATTAGGGACACATTGGAGTTGGTGCTGCGCACGTTTCCGGTGCGTACGTGCTCAAACGGAGTGTTCAAGCAGCACAACAGACTAGGTCGCCCTTGTTTGCTGTTTCATATCGAAAAATGCAGTGGTCCGTGTGTCGGCAACGTTGAGGCGGGTCTGTACTCGCAATATGTGTATGATCTGCAGCGTTTTCTCAATGGTGACTCCGATGAAATAGTTGACAAGATCGAATTGGAAATGAAGCAAGCCTCAAGTCGGCAGGACTTCGAGCGTGCAGCGGTGTTCAGAGATCGTCTGACACATATTCATAAAGCACTCGAACGGCAGCAAATGGTTGGCGATCAATCCGAGAATATCGATGTCATTGGTATAGCCGATGACGAGTTCGAGGCATCTGTACAAGTGTTCTATGTTCGTCGCGGACGTGTGATGGGTCGTAATGGTTTCATTCTCGACAAGGTAGAAGATGTGAGTTCAGGTCAATTGATGGATCGCATCCTTGAAAGTATTTATGGTGATGCGCCACCTTTGGGCGTTCCTAAAGAAGTGTTGGTTTCGCAGGCTCCAGAGAGCCTGAATGCAATGGAAGAATGGCTTGCGAGTGAACGGGGCACCAAAGTTGAAATACGCGTTCCGACTCGAGGTGACAAACGAGAGTTGCTTGCAACAGTCGTAAAAAATGCAACCGATGAATTCGCCCGCCATCGGATGAAACGTGCATCGGATCACAACAGCCGAAGCCGTGCACTTACTGAATTGCAGGATCTACTCAATCTGCCGGAAGCACCACTGCGCATTGAATGTTACGACATGGCGCACCTTCAGGGCACGGATTATGTAGGCAGCATGGTGGTGCTAGAAGACGGCCTGCCGATGAAACGTGAATATCGCAAATTCAAAATTAAAGATGTACCAGGAAACGATGATTATGCCGCTATGAAGGAAGTGCTCACGCGCAGACTTTCGGCATACGTTGCGGAACGTGACTTGCCAATAGAGCAACGCGGTGAAAAACCCGGAAAGTTCGCCTATCCGCCACAACTCATCTTGGTTGATGGTGGCAAGGGACAGCTTGGTGTTGCGATGGAAGTGATTAGCGAGCTGGGGCTGGAACATGAGATTCCGGTTGCTTCTCTGGCAAAGCGTCTTGAGGAAGTGTTCGTACCCAATAGGCCAGAAGCAGTTGATGTTCCTCGAGGCAGCGACGCGCTATTCATGTTGCAAGTGATTCGGGACGAAGCCCATAGATTTGCTAATTCGTTCCATCGCGAGTTGCGAGGCAAGCGGATGACGAAGGGAACCCTCGATGGGATCCAAGGTTTGGGTGAGGCTCGAAAGAAGAAACTGGTTGCACATTTCGGATCGGTTGCAGCAGTGAAGAAGGCTTCACTCGACAATTTGCTGTCGCTTGGCTGGTTGCCAGATACTGTCGCCCGCGACATCTTCACACACCTACACGGGTAACCTTTTCCCGTGGCCGACATTTTGCTGATCGTGGGGTTGTCTGGTGCTGGACGTTCGCAGGCCGCAGACGACCTCGAAGATTTAGGTTGGTTCGTGGTGGACAACATGCCGATAACTCTTGTCGACAAGGTTGTTGAACTTGCAGAAAATGGAGCAGATGATCTGCAGTTGGCCCTTGTGCTTGGAACCCCGTCCAATCAAACGAACGCAATTGATGTTGTTGCCAATTTACGCGAGGCGGGGCATCGGGTGCGGATTTTGTATCTTGATGCATCAACATCTGAGTTGGTCAAGCGTTACGGAGCTACACGGCGTAAGCATCCATTGAGTAGCGCCACAATCAGCGTTGAAGAGGCAATTCACAAAGAACGCTCGATGCTCGAGCTGGTCAAAGGGTCAGCTGATCTGGTCATCGACACTTCGTCATTAAATGTTCACCAACTGAAATCTCAGATTCACGATCTCTTTGCTCAAGTTGGCGGCAAAGATGTGATGCAGTTGACCGTTGAATCATTTGGCTACAAGCACGGCATACCTCTTGATGTTGACTTGGTATTTGACGTGCGCTTCCTTCCCAATCCCCATTGGGATGAAGCACTGCGGCCACTGAGTGGCTTGGACCAACCGGTGTCAGAATTTGTGCTTCAACAGCCTCTCGCGATTGAGTTTGTGGACAAGATTGATGCGCTGTTTGGGATGCTCATTCCGGCGTATCGGGCCGAAGGCAAGAGCTACCTAACGGTTGCAATTGGGTGCACGGGCGGAAGGCACCGATCTGTAGCGATTGCGGAGGAGCTAGGTCGAAAGTTCATCCAATTAGGGCACCACCCGCGGGTGATTCACCGAGATATCACCCGATAGACCCGTGGTTGCTAATCTCGGCGTCTATGGCAAACACTCCAATTCGTGTAGGTATCAACGGTTTCGGTCGTATCGGTCGTAATTTCTTTCGTGCGGTGCAGGCTGCACAAGCCCCAATCGAGATCGTTGCGGTTAATGACCTTGGCAATATCAAAACAATGGCTCATTTGTTGAAATACGACTCCGTACTCGGCATTTTGCCTAACGACATTTTTCCAGTTGACGATGGAATCAACATCGATGGCAAGTTGCTAAAAGTTCTCCAACATCGTGACCCAAAGGATCTGCCATGGGCGTCCCTTGGCGTCGACGTAGTCATTGAATCAACAGGTTTCTTCACCGATCGAGATAAAGCAGCCGCCCATCTCGAAGCGGGTGCTCCAATCGTGATTGTTTCCGCTCCTTCGGCGGGAGCTGATGCGACATTCGTGTACGGCGTCAATCATCAGGACTTTGACCGCAGCAAGCACAAAGTCGTATCAAACGCGAGTTGCACCACCAACTGCTTCGTACCCATGGTTAAAGTGCTCGACGATGCCTTTGGTGTTGATAAGGGGCTGATGACGACTATTCACGCTTACACAGGCGATCAGCAACTTGTGGATGGACCTCATAGCGATCTGCGTCGTGCCCGTGGCGCAGCGATCAACATCATTCCAACTGGCACAGGTGCAGCTCGTGCTACAAGCCTGGTTCTTGAATCCATGAAGGGGAAGTTGGATGGCACATCGTTGCGCGTACCTGTTCCCACGGGATCAATTACGGACTTCGTAGCAGTGTTAAATTCAAGCCCTTCGAAGGACGAAATCAATGCCGCATTTAAAAAGGCTGCTGATGGTCCGCTGAAAGGTGTACTTGAGTACACAGATGCGCCAATCGTTTCAAGCGACGTAGTCACTAATCCGCACTCATGTGTTTTCGATAGCGATCTCACCATGGCTATGGGCAACCTTGTCAAAGTCCTTGGTTGGTATGACAACGAGTGGGGTTATTCAAATCGCCTCGTTGATCTCATCAAGCACATTGGTGCTTCGAAGTAACTACGTTTAATGTCTCGGGTTCCATCGTTAGAAGATCTTGGCGACGTAGCAGGTAAGCGCGTGCTCGTTCGCACGGACTTCAACGTGCCAATGGAAGGACCCGATGATGCGAGGGCGATCACCGATGACTTCCGAATTCGCGCGGCATTACCGACGATTGAGTATCTGACGAGTCGTGGAGCAGATGTTGTGTGCGCCAGCCATCTTGGTCGTCCGAAAGGGTCACCCAGTGCGAAGTATTCCATGCTGCCGGTACGTGAGCGGCTTGCTCAACTTGCGCCTGGCGTCGAACTACTTGAGAATCTGAGGTTTAATTCGGGTGAAGAGGGCAACGACCCCGCATTTGTAACACAGTTGATCGAGGGAATCGACATGTATGTATGCGATGCTTTTGGTGCTGCACACCGTTCACACGCGTCAATTGTCGGCCCGCCTCAATCGTTACCATCTGCAGCTGGACGATTGTTGCAACGTGAAGTTGAGGTATTGGGAGACCTTCGCGAGAATCCAAAGCGTCCGTTTGTGGCGGTGCTTGGTGGAGCAAAGGTAAGCGACAAGATCGGGGTAATTGAGGCGCTTCAACAGCGTGTTGACGCTTTCATCATCGGCGGTGGAATGTGCTTCACATTCCTTGCAGCTCAGGGTTACCCAGTTGGTGATTCACTATGTGAAACGGATCAAATCGAAACCTGTAGGCAACTGCTGGCTGGTGCCACTCCGATCCACTTACCAGAAGACATCATCGGTCTTGATGCTGATGGCGTGTATCAGACGTTTGGCATTCGTTTGCCGCCCGGAGCCAAAGGCTTAGATATTGGCCCAGGATCTGCAGCGGCATTCACCGACATCATCATGGATGCACGTTCAGTGTTTTGGAATGGTCCAATGGGCATGTTTGAAGATCCGCGATTTGCGTCCGGAACAAAAACAGTCGCTCAGGCGGTTGCCGACACGAAAGCCTTCACCGTTGTTGGTGGAGGAGATTCGGCTGCGGCGCTTGCTCAATTCAAGCTTGATGATGATGTTGATCATGTCTCTACGGGTGGCGGCGCGTCACTTGAGTATTTAGAACTTGGCGACCTTCCTGGTCTTGCCGCATTGCGAGGAGCACCAAATGTCCGTTAATACGTCGTACCGTAAACCACTCATCAGTGGAAACTGGAAGATGCACAACAATCACTTTGAAGCGATTCAAAGCCTGCAGAAGCTGTCGTATTTATTGACAAAAGATGATTACAGCGCCGTTGATGTGTCTATCCATCCGCCATTTACCGACATTCGCAGCGTGCAGACGTTGATTGATGCCGATGATCTGCGTATTCATCTCGGAGCGCAGAATTGCCATTGGGAAGACAGTGGGGCTTTTACGGGTGAAGTTTCAGCAACCTTTCTTGCCAAACTTGCTGTGCAGTACGTCATTGTTGGCCACAGTGAGCGTCGTGAATTATTCGGTGAAACTGATACTGATGTTTCTAAAAAAATAACCGCAGTACAGAAACTGAATATGTATCCCATCGTGTGCGTGGGTGAAACACTCGAAGATCGCGAATCGGGTCGCACGACAGAGAAAGTTATGGGACAAGTTCGTGCTGCACTCGTTGGGAGGAGTGTCGAACAGGTGTGCAACATGGTGATTGCTTATGAACCCATTTGGGCGATTGGAACTGGTAAAACGGCATCGGCAGGTGATGCGCAAGCAGTGATCGGAGCTATACGGGCACAAGTGCAAGAAGTGTCGGGTGAAAAGGCATCATCCGCAATTCGATTGCAATATGGCGGAAGTGTGAAAGCTGGCAATATTGTTGAAATCATGGCTCAGCCAGACATTGATGGTGCATTGGTGGGCGGAGCGTCGCTCGACCCAAGTGAGTTCGCTCGTATTGTCCAGTACCACTCCCGATAAATCGGCCCAATCATCCAAGATGTCGCAGGTGAAGAGCTTCAAAAAGCTTTGTTCAGTGTGTTTTGGTGTGGCATTGCTATCGCTAACTGTGTCGGCGTGCACAGTGAACAGTGGAAATGGTGAGAGCGATATCTCATTTTCGAACATTGAAGCCTGCGCTACTCGTTCATACCAATATTTGCCAAAGGAACAGCTGAATACGGGTATGACTATTTCTTACGAGATTGCACCTGAGGCCGTTTGGGAAGACGGTTCACATATTACGGCGGATGATTTCAAAGCGACATGGGACGCAACGTTGAATACACCAGGTTCACTGTCAACCTCGGGTTATGACCAGGTCATTTCAGTTGAAGCAGGTCGGAGTGACAAACAGGTAGTGGTCACGCTTAAATCGGTTTATGCTCCCTACAAGATCTTGTTTAGTTCGTTGATAAAAGCGGATTCCGTTGAGGACACTTCTGACATTTCACAAGATTTTCTGGATCTCATCCCATTTTCGGGGCGCGCCTACAAAATGGAATCTTGGAACAAGGAGCGTTTAGTTTTCGTTCGAAACGAAATGTACTGGGGGGATGACCAGGCCGTCGCCAGAAAAGTTGTAATCGTGCCCGTGCCTGAAAGCGAAGATGAGATTTCATCTATTGAATCGGGCAAGATTGACTTCGTCGTCAGGCAGTTTTTCCAGGAGGAGAAACCAGTTTTAGAACAAGACAACATTGCTTCGGCGGTTGCTTCAGGAAGCAATTTTGAGTCAATCTGGTTGAATCAGAAATGTGGCCCGTTCGCTGATGATATCTTTCGATCCGCTTTCATCAAATCAATAGATCTCGATCGCTTATTATCAGAGGTTTATAAACCGATTGCCCCTTCCGCGGAGTTATTGCAATGTGGCCCAATCACCGCCCGTGATTATTGCACTGGCAATGAATTTGCTAATAGTTACGATCTCATTGAAGCAATCAAAATTATGGAAGGCAATGGTTGGAAAAGGAACGAAATTGGCTATTGGGAGAAAGACGGCGTAGTTCCAGAAATTCGGTGGGTGAGTAACACGGGAAACACGCGACGTGAGAGGGCGCAATCGTATTTGATTCCGTTGTTGCAAGAAGCGGGTTTTAACGTTTCAGCTGATAACTGCGATGTGGAGTGCTACCTTCAAAAGCGCCTCCCTTCGATGGATTATGACCTCGCCATGGTGACGTCTACGTCTCATCCTGATCCTGGATATTTGACCAAGTTGTTTTCGTGTGATCAAATTCCATCCCCGGTTAATGGGTTTGTTGGTGACAATAGATGGGGTTGGTGCAATGATGAAGCATCCGATTTGTTATACGCAGCAGATGAAGAAACTGATCCAGTTCTTCGCGCAAGTACCGTAAGGCAGGTACTCCGTTTGATGGCCGCTGACCACGTGCTTCTACCGGTCTTCCAATTCCCTAATACGGGAATTTGGCGAACGGACAAAGTGGGTGGACCGATTGACGGAGAATTAAGCAGCCCCGCACCCTTCAGCAATTTCAATCAATGGCTCGATGTCGATGGAGATGGTGAAATTGTCATCGGTGTAGAGCAGTGGCCGAAGTGTCTTAACCCAATAACTCAGTGCTTCGACTCGCCTTGGATGGCTTTGACAACAGTACTTTCCGTCAGTCCTGGTGCGTTTAAAACCACCAATGATGGTAGATACGTAGTCACAAATTTGCTGAGTGGAGAGCCAGTAATTTCTGTGCGTTGATGTGTAGCATTGTTTCGTGCGTAATGTCCTCACGATCCTCACCCTTGTCATCAATGTCGTTTCGCTTGCTGCCCTTGTCGTTGGAGTGTTGCTCCACAGCGGTCGTGGTGGCGGTTTGAGCGACATGTTCGGTGGTGGTGGAGGTGCTGCACTAGGTTCGGCGGCAGCTGAGAGGAACCTGAATCGCATCACCACGGTGTTCGCACTGGTGTGGGTAATAACGGTTATTGCACTCGGAATGTTTCTCGCGTAAGCACCAACATTCAGGTAAAATAGAAATCCACGTCGGAGTGGCGAAATTGGCAGACGCACCAGCTTGAGGGGCTGGCGCTCGAAAGGGCGTAGGGGTTCAAGTCCCCTCTTCGACACTATTGTTGCGTAGTATTTTCGGGTGAGCAGCGTTCAGCAAATTCAAGCGCGGACGCTTCGTGTGTTAGTTGTCGGTCAAATTGCTGGCTCGGCAGCGTTATCTGCGGCGGTCACCGTCGGCGCATTCGTCATTCAAGATCTGCTGGGTCAGACAACTCCGTGGGGTGGGATCGCATCTGCCACGGTCACCATTGGTACTGCATTTATGGCACAGTTGCTTTCCAGATTGATGTTGAGACAGGGCCGACGAGTGGGTCTGATGGCCGGATATTCAATGGCAATTGTGGGTGGGTTAGTTGCTGGGCTCGGAGTTGAATTGCAGTCACTTACGGTATTTCTCATTGGGCTGTTCTTATTCGGTAATGGTCAATCTGCAAATTTGCTATCTCGTTATGCTGCAACCGATCTCGCAGAGCCCACTGAACGCGGTGCGGCAATGAGTCGTATTTTGTTCGCATCAACCTTTGGAGCAGTGTTCGGGCCATTGCTCATTCGACCGGCAGAAGAGCTCGGCAAAGCGGCCTTTGGTTGGAATCAGTACACAGGACCGTGGGTGTTCTCGGGTCTTTTCTTTCTCACATCGTTGATCAACGTCACGCTGCGACTGAAGCCTGATCCACTGGTCGTTGCCGGTGGTCTACGTAGTCAGCAGAAACTCGATGTCAATGGTGTGACAAGTCCAGGTGTAAAAGTGTTGTCGTTCCTTAAATCATCACCAAAAACTCGGCTCGCGTTTTATGGGATGATGATTTCTCACATCACCATGGTTGCGGTGATGACGATGACCCCGGTTCACCTGAGGCAACATGGACATGAGACGGTGAGTGCGTACATTATTTCGCTACACATTGCAGGAATGTATGCGTTTAGTCCATTTATTGGTCGGTTCAGCGATCGCAATGGGCGACTAAACACCATGCTCGTGGGATGTTTTGTGTTGATTGTGAGTACCGTGATGTCGGCTTTTGCAGGGAGCAATCCAATTGTGTTCTTCCCGTCCCTGTGGCTGCTTGGAATCGGATGGAGCTTCGGCTTGATTGGCGCGTCGAGTTTGCTTGTCGATTCGGTTCCAATCCAACATCGCGTTCGAGTGCAAGGTTCGGCTGATGTTGCGATGAGTTTGTGTGGTGGTCT
>Ga0129324_10002792_pt1 | contig 10539 bp, 11 predicted proteins | sample CPBDNA_7_FD_96879 | JGI IMG/M metagenome (GOLD analysis project Ga0129324, IMG submission 96879) | Freshwater to marine salinity gradient microbial communities from Chesapeake Bay, USA - CPBay_Spr_15_0.2_DNA | ecosystem: Environmental > Aquatic > Marine > Coastal | place: USA: Chesapeake Bay... | reverse complement strand
GTTTCCTCCCTTTTTTGGCTACGACAAAAATCCTGATGGCTGCGGTTCAATCAGGCGTAGGGCGAGAGACGGCACATGAGGTAATCAAGGAACACGCGGTTGCAACAGCCTTGCTAATGAGGGAAACTCCCGATGCAAACAATGATCTTTTGGAAAAACTCGCTGCTGATTCCCGACTCGACTTCACGGTTGATCAGTTAAACGCGCTCCTCGCCCAGCCAATTGAATTTACCGGTGCGGCCCAACATCAGGTTCGGATTTTGGCGGACCGAATTGAAATCCTCACCGCGCGTTATCCGGATGCCGCGGGCTATCAACCAGGCGGCATTCTGTGACCCAAGGACTTTCCCACAATTACGATCTCCCCGAAGATTACGTGCATATTTATTCGGGCAAGGTGCGAGATATTTTTCGAACACCGCAGGATCGGCTACTCATGGTGACCAGTGATCGTATATCGGCGTACGACTGGGTACTTCAAACGGAAATCCCTGACAAAGGCCGCATTCTCAACTCAATTTCACAATGGTGGTTTGGACAACTCCAAGGTTTGGTTTTCAATCACACCACAACTTCTAAGGTTCCAAAGTCGGTCGCGGGTCGCGCGGTGGTCTGCGAACCGCTTGAAATGTTCCCGGTGGAGTGTGTTGTCCGCGGATATCTCGCCGGCAGCGGTTATTCGGATTACCTGGCAACACGAAAAATCTCAGGCAATGGTTTACCACCAGGTTTGAAAGACGGTGCGCTGTTACCAAAACCTCTTTTTACTCCGGCAACCAAGGCACCCCTTGGTGAACATGATGTGAATATCACTTATGACGACGTCATTGTTGAGCTAGGGCAAGAAGAGGCCCAGGAACTAAAGCGGATGTCAACTGCAATTTACGAATACGCGGCTGACAGGGTGAGCCGTAAAGGTTTGATTCTGGCTGACACCAAATTTGAATTTGGAATTGCCCTGGGCGGCAAGCACCAAGGTCAAATAATTTTGGGAGACGAGGCACTGACCCCGGATTCTTCTCGTTATTGGGAGAAGGCACTGTGGAACCCAGGTGGCGCCCAACCCTCATTTGATAAACAGTTCGTGCGTGACTGGTTGACATCACCGGAATCAGGGTGGGACAAAAATTCAGGTGAAGCACCACCACCTTTGCCCGAGGAAATAGTTGAAAAAACTCGCGCCAAATACATTGAAGCTTATGAGCGCATCACAGGCGAGACATTTCAGTGAGCGCGTGGCTAATCACAGGGGGTGCGGGCTACATAGGCTCGCATGTTGTTCATGAACTGCAATTAGCTGGCATCCAACCGGTAGTTTTTGACAACTTCTCAGCCGGATTGGATTCACGCATCCCTCAGGGAGTCCCCGTCGTTGAAGCTGACGTATCCGACGGTGACGCACTTCGAAACGCTATGAAGGAATTCAAGGTCACGGGCGTTGTTCACCTTGCAGCAAAGAAGGCAGCAGGAGAGTCAGTTGACGTTCCCCTGCACTACTACCAAGAGAATGTCACAGGATTGCAGAGTGTTCTTGGTGCCATGATTGACACGGGGATCAAAAATTTTGTTTATTCGTCGTCCGCCGCCGTGTACGGAACCCCAAAGTCAAACCCTGTTAGAGAGAGTGAAGCACTCAATCCGGAGTCACCCTACGGCGAGACAAAGGTGATTGGCGAATGGTTGGCCAAGGACCTGGCGACAAGTAATGGGTTGAATTGGGTGGCACTACGGTACTTCAATGTTGCCGGTGCAGGGAGCGAGGATCTTGGAGACAACAGTGTTAATAACTTGATCCCGATGGTGTTTATGGCCCTTGAAAAAGGAATGCGACCCAAGATTTTTGGAGCGGATTATCCAACCCCGGACGGAACGTGCATTCGCGATTACATTCATGTTGTCGACCTGGCTCTCGCACATGTCGCGGCGGTAAAAAAGTGCGAGGCGGGGAAGGTTAATCGTTCGATTAATGTGGGTCGAGGCAGTGGGGTCAGTGTCCGTGAAGTTATGAGCTCGATCTCCCTGGTAATTGGTCGCGATATTGACCCTGAGGTTGCTGCTCGTAGAGCCGGCGACCCGCCCGCCACCTTCGCAGACGTTGAACTGAGCAGAACTGAGTTGGATTGGTCCGCCAAGCGAGATCTCACGGACATGGTTTCCTCAGCGTGGAGCGCTTGGGAATTCTCGCACCGATAGGCTTTGGGTCTTCCATTGAAATCAGGAAAGCGAATTCAGGAGAGCCAGTGGCCCGCGTTGTCGTAAACGTTGCACTTAAACCCGAAATTCTTGACCCACAAGGTCGTGCTGTTCAGGGCGCACTTGGGCGACTTGGGCTAATTGGGGTGAGCGACGTCCGGCAGGGGAAGCAGTTCATTATTGAACTTGATGGAGCACTCGAGGGAGAAAGAGCCGAACTCCTGCACAAGTTGGCAGGCGAATTGCTAAGTAATCCAGTAATCGAAGACTTCACACTCACGGTTGAGAATTAATTGTGAGTGCACGGATTGGTGTAGTCACGTTCCCAGGCTCACTCGATGACGCAGATGCCGCCCGGGCAATTCGCATTGCCGGCGCAACCCCGGTTGCACTGTGGCATGGTGACGCAGACCTTCATAACGTTGACGCCGTTGTACTCCCCGGTGGTTTCTCCTATGGTGACTACCTTCGGTGCGGAGCGATCGCGAAGTTTGCCCCAGTTATGTCACTGATCATTGAAAAAGCACAGGTTGGCCTTCCAGTATTGGGAATCTGCAATGGATTCCAAATTCTGTGCGAAAGTCACCTACTCCCCGGTGCACTGACCCGCAATGATCACCAGCATTTCATCTGTCGTGACCAGAAACTTCGGATTGAAAGCACCGAAACGTTGTGGACAAAGGATTTTTCACCCGGACAAGAAATTGTGATCCCATTGAAAAATGGTGAAGGTGGCTACGTTGCGAGTGAAGCGACATTAGACGAACTCTTTGCGGAGAACCGAGTGATCGCCACGTATATCGGTGGAAACCCAAACGGTAGTTACCGCGATATTGCTGGAATTTCAAACAAGGCCGGGAATGTTGTTGGTCTTATGCCGCACCCAGAGCACGCTGTTGAAGCCTTAACCGGCCCGACCACCGACGGCATCCCATTTTTTACCAGCGTTTTGAAATCACTTGTGGGTGCCTCGTGATCGACTCGGTAGAAATCGCCAAGGGAAACCCAGATACCAGTCAGCCTTGGGCTGAACTAGGACTAAAGCAGGACGAGTACGAAAGTATCAAGCAGATTTTGGGTAGGCGACCGACAAGTAGCGAACTGGCCATGTACTCGGTCATGTGGAGTGAGCATTGCTCCTACAAGTCCAGCAAGGTGCACCTTCGACAGTTTGGTGACAAAGCACCGAAGACCGATGCATTACTCGTCGGAATCGGTGAAAACGCCGGTGTTGTTGACATCGGAGCCGGATGGGCAGTCACATTCAAAGTGGAAAGTCACAATCATCCGTCCTACGTTGAGCCCTATCAAGGTGCAGCAACCGGTGTCGGCGGAATCGTTCGAGACATCATTTCTATGGGTGCGAGGCCGATCGCGGTCATGGATCCACTCCGGTTTGGTCCCGCGGATGCCCCCGACACTCGGCGAGTGTTGCCCGGTGTGGTTGCCGGTATTGGTGGCTATGGGAATTGCTTGGGTTTGCCAAATATTGGAGGGGAACTTGTTTTTGACGAAAGTTACGCGGGCAACCCATTGGTTAATGCACTCTGCATAGGATCAATGAAACATGAAGACATTCACCTGGCCAGTGCAAAAGGTGTCGGGAACCTGGTGGTTCTTTACGGTGCCCGGACCGGTGGTGATGGAATCGGTGGAGTTTCGGTGCTGGCTTCCGAGACATTTGACGCTGATGGCCCAGCCAAACGACCCAGTGTTCAAGTGGGTGACCCATTCATGGAAAAACTCTTGATAGAAGCAACTCTGGAGGTACTTCATGCCGGGCTAGTCGAAGGTATTCAAGATCTTGGCGGAGCCGGAATTTCTTGCGCGACGAGTGAACTTGCATCAAATGGTGAAGGCGGGATGCACGTCTATCTGGATCGCGTTCTTTTGCGTGACGCGTCACTCTCGCCGGAGGAAATCTTGATGAGTGAGTCGCAGGAACGCATGTGCGCGGTGGTGACTCCAGAAAAGATTGACGACTTTATGGCACTGTGCAAGAAGTGGGATGTCGAAGCTGTTGTTATCGGTGAAGTGACTGGCACTGGGCGCCTAGTAATTGAATGGCACGGGGAAATGATTGTTGACGTTCCACCTCGCTCGGTGGCCCATGACGGTCCGGTATACGAGCGCCCATTCCACCGTCCAAGTTGGCAGGACGCATTGCAGGCGGATGCTCCTACGGCGCAGCGTCTTGTGCGCCCGTCAACGCCTGAGGAACTAAAGCAAACCTTGCTTGATCTGATTTCCTCGCCCAATTTGGCGTCAAAGAGTTGGGTTACTTCGCAGTACGATCGATACGTAATGGGTAACACGATTTTGGCCCAACCAGAAGATGCAGGAATGATTCGCGTTGACGAAGAAAGCGGATTGGGTGTCGCGATCTCAACCGACTGTAATTCACGCTTTGCCAAACTTGATCCCTATGCGGGTGCACAGTTGGCTCTGGTGGAGTCCTACCGAAACATTAGTGTTGCTGGAGCGAAACCACTTGCGGTTACCAACTGTTTGAACTTTGGCTCACCAGAGGACCCTGAAGTCATGTGGCAATTCGCCCAAGCAACCACCGGTTTGGCCGATGCCTGTCTCGAACTGGGTATTCCGGTGACGGGAGGGAATGTTTCCTTCTACAACCAAACGGGTGATTCCGCGATCAACCCAACCCCGGTCGTCGGAGTTCTCGGCGTAATCGACGACGTCGATCGCCGGACCCCGATGGCATGGGGGGACGACGGCGACTTGATTTACATTCTGGGCGATTCATTTGATGAATTTGCAGGTAGTGAGTGGGCATACCTTCAGGGTCACCTTGGCGGACTACCACCCAAAGTCAACTTTGCTCAGGAAAGATTGCTCAGTGAGATTATGGTTGCAGCTTCCCGAGACGGCATGATCACCGCGGCCCATGACGTCTCTGACGGCGGAGTTGGGGTTGCGATCACCGAGATGGCACTCCGTGCAAATACGGGTGCCCGCTTTTGGATCCCTGACAATATTGACCCATTTGTTTTCCTGTTCTCCGAAAGTACTGCTCGAGCAATTGCAGTGATTGCACGAACCGAGGAACTCCGTTTCACTGAAATGTGTGCTGCACGAGGAATGAGTGCAACCCGGTTTGGTGTGGTGGATTCAGGTCTTGGTATTGACAGCGGCTATCCCGGTGAGCAGGTAATTGTCATTGATTCACTGTTTACTTTTAGGGTTGAGGAATTACGCGAAGCGCATGAAGCAACGCTTCCCGCACTTTTCGGGGGCTAGAAATGCTCAGTCCTGTTGAACGAGAACTGCTGGAATTGATTGCGGTTCACCATGATCAGGTCGACAAAGAGGACACCAGATCCGCGGTCAAGGCGATTTTTCGTGAACTCAACGAGATTGCCCCGGGTCGCAGTGTTGAATTGCGTGTCCCCCCTTTCGCTGCCACCCAAATCGTGGAGGGTCACACGCACCGGAGGGGAACCCCGGCAGCGGTCGTTGAACTCAATGCCGTGACCCTGTGCCAACTCGCAATAGGTCAGCATTCTTGGGCCGAATTGGTCAATCAAGGAGTGATCCTGGCGAGTGGTGAACGCTCAGATTTGAGCCCTTTGTTCCCCCTGACTCTCTGATGCTACCGGGTCCCTCCAACGAATAATTGGTGGCAAAAACACCCTTGACCGCGGAGGATACGAAACCAGTCATGTGCGTAGACTGACGCTGTGCCCCGCGGTGATGGTCTTCTCAACCACAACCTCCTTTCCGAGGACGTCGGGCCCCAAGACGCTTGCGGTGTTTTCGGTGTGTGGGCGCCCGGTGAAGAAGTATCGAAACTTACGTACTTTGGACTTTATGCTCTGCAACACCGTGGCCAAGAATCGGCGGGAATCGCTGTCAGCGACGGGTCCCGGATTGTAGTCTTCAAAGACATGGGTTTGGTTTCTCAGGTTTTCAATGAAGGAGCCCTTGAGTCGCTACAAGGTCATTTGGCGATCGGGCATACGCGCTACTCCACGACGGGTGCGAGTATTTGGGAGAATGCACAACCGACTTTTCGGACTACGGCTACCGGCCACTTGGCATTGGGTCATAACGGTAATCTGACAAACACAGCTGAGTTGCGAAAGCGCATTGCAGAATTGCACAGTGGATCGGGAGAGTTGCCCTTCAATGCCGGAATGGCCGCAACCACCGACACTGAAATTTTGACAGCACTACTTGCCGCCCACCCTGACCTTTCCTTAGAAGAAGCAGCGGTTAAAGAGCTCCCTTTAGTTAAGGGAGCTTTTTCTTTAGTGTTCATGGACGACAATGCCCTCTACGCCGCTCGGGATCCGCAAGGAATCAGGCCGTTAGTACTGGGTCGACTTGAAAACGGCTGGGTTGTCGCCAGTGAATCGGCGGCACTCGACATTGTCGGAGCCTCGATTGTCCGTGAGGTTGAGCCCGGAGAACTTATTGTCATGGATTCGCAGGGATTGCGTACCCATCGATTTGCACCCGCCGTACCCAAAGGCTGTGTCTTTGAATACGTTTATTTGGCCCGCCCCGACACTTCAATTGCCCAGCGTTCCGTACAGGCCACACGAGTTGACACCGGACGTCGCCTTGCTCGAGAACACCCCGTTGATGCGGATCTCGTTATCCCGGTTCCCGAGTCCGGTCGATACGCCGCTATTGGTTACGCCCAGGAATCCGGGATCCCATTTGCTGAAGGCCTTGTTAAGAATTCGTACGTCGGTAGAACTTTTATTCAACCATCGCAAACAATTCGCCAATTAGGTATCCGACTTAAATTGAATCCACTAAAGGAAGTAATCGCGGGGCAACGACTCATTGTTGTTGACGACTCAATTGTCCGCGGAAACACGCAACGAGCATTAGTGCGCATGCTGCGGGAAGCAGGAGCGCTTGAGGTCCATGTTCGAATCTCAAGCCCGCCCGTTAAGTGGCCGTGTTTCTATGGAATTGATTTTGCGACGCGAGCAGAACTCATTGCCAATGGACTTAGTGTGGATGAAATTTGTGCCTCAATTGGAGCTGATTCACTTGCATTTGTCGAACTCGACGCACTAATCGAGGCAACACGTGTTCCGAAAGACAATTTGTGTCGGGCTTGCTTCGACGGTGTGTATCCCGTTGAACTTTCCGAAGAGCACAAAGTGAACCTTGAAATATTTGAAGGAATTGAACGCAGGGTCTCCGAATCCGAGCACCTGTTGGTTGATCCACTGGCCCTTGACGCACTTAATCGTCCATGACGGAACTTGGCGCAACGTATGCGCAAGCGGGAGTTGATGTCGAGTCCGGTGAGCGTGCTGTTGAGTTAATGCGCGCATCCATACTGGCAAGTACCAGGCCAGAAGTTGTTGGCGACTTCGGAGGTTTCGCCGGGCTTTTTGACATCTCGGCGGCAAAGAAAATGCGCAAACCACTTCTGGCAACGTCAACGGATGGTGTCGGAACCAAGATCGCAGTTGCACGCGCACTCGACATTCACCACACCGTTGGGTTGGACTTGGTAGCAATGGTGGTTGACGACTTGGTTGTTTGTGGCGCCGAACCACTGTTTATGACCGATTACATCGCGGTTGGTTCGGTTAACCCTGAACGCGTTGCCAGCATCGTGGCTGGAATAGCTCGCGGTTGTGAGCTAGCAGGTTGTTCGCTCGTGGGTGGGGAGACTGCCGAACACCCAGGGTTAATGGCCCCCGATGAATACGACATTGCGGGAGCAGGAACTGGAATTGTTGACGCAGAGAATCTTCTAGGGCCTGAGAAAGTGAGAGTGGGTGACGTTGTCATTGCCATGAAGTCTTCCGGGTTGCATTCCAACGGTTACTCGCTTGCTCGGCACGTACTCCTAGGTGAAGGAAGACTGGGGCTGGACGCATACATCGACGAACTCGGTCGGACGGTAGGTGAAGAACTGTTAGAGCCCACGCAGATCTACGCCCTCGATGCACTCGCTTTGATTAGGGAATCGCGGGTTCATGCCTTTAGTCATGTCACAGGGGGTGGTATCGCAGCGAATTTGGCCCGGGTGTTGCCCAAAAATCTTGCAGCTGATGTCTACCGCCAAACTTGGGCGCCCGCGGAAATATTCAACTTAATTTGTAGTGAAGGAAATGTTTCGAAGGGTGACGCTGAAAAAACATTCAATATGGGAATCGGCATGTTTGCCATTGTTCCTGAGGCATATGTTGATTCAAGTCTTGAAATTTTAGGAAGCCGTGAAATTGATGCATGGGTGTGCGGCTCGATCCGCGATCGAAATGTCGGCGAAACAGGCGATTCACCGGCTAAAGGTGGCGGTGGGGGATCAGTGAGTCTTGTGGGGACCTACGACACGTAGGACTCACAATTAATTAGCGGCTTCGTCTTCACTGTCTTCGTAGTATTTGGCGTAAGGGTCCGCGTCGGGATCCTCTTCGGTGACTACCTCTTCAACGTACACAGTTGCGGGTTGTCCGCTCAGTTCAGCCTGCAACCGATCAAAGTCGGTCTGAGGCCCGCCGTATTTGAGTTCGCGCGCAACTTTTGTTTGCTTGGCTTTCGCTCGGCCGCGTCCCATGACTCGACCCCCTCTTCCAGTAAATACCGGTAGCTAGTGGACTAATAGTATCGATGGGGGCACTCTCACCCGCCACCTGAGCAATACTACCTTCCACCTTCTGGGTGTGTGGATGCACCAATGGAACTATGCGGAGATCCGCTCCCACGCCTTAGCTTCAGCTGCTGCCACGGGGGTAATTTGGGTATTTTTTGCAGATTCGAGGACCTCAAGGGTGGTCTGGTAAACCTTCATTACCTGCTCGCGAGCTCTTTCAACATCTGCCCCAACCAACTCTTCTGCCACTTGAATCACACCCCCGCAATTGACCATGAAGTCTGGGGCGTACAAAATCCCTGCGGCTGCAAGGAGATCCCCAACGTGGGGGTCGGCCAATTGGTTATTGGCCCCGCCGCAGATCAAAGTTACCCCGGCAGTGGTTAAATCGGGAATCAACTCTGAGGTAATGAATCCCCCCATGGCGTTCGGGGAAATAATCGATGGTCGGGCAGCCAACATTTCTTCGATGGAGTCAACGAATTCAACATCGGGGTATTTCGCCAAGATTTCGGAACGAGCATTTGCGATCGGGTCCATAGCGATTACTTTGGCACCGCCGGATTCGATCAGGTGTGAAATGAGTCGTCCCCCAACTTTGCCGGCCCCAACCACGCCAACGACCGACTGTGACAGGTCATTGCGTCCGCTCAAAAACTCAACAGAGGCCTGAATCCCCTGCCAGATTCCTAGAGCGGTCAGGATCCCTGAGTCACCAACGCCACCGTTTTCCGGTGACCTACCGGTGACATATTGACTGGTTTCGCCCAATATATCCATGTCGGCAACCTGCATTCCTACATCACCCGCAGTGACATATTTCCCTCCCAATGACTCAATTAGGAGTCCATAGTTAAGCAATTCCTGGCGCGACTTGTTCGCCGGATCAGCGATCAGAACGGCCTTACCGCCCCCGTGATTGAGTCCGGCGAGCGCATTTTTTAATGTCATTGCGCGAGAAAGTCGAAGAGCATCCGAATAGGCCGCAGCGTAAGGACTCGGGTGCTCCGAATAAAGGGCCATCCGGGTACCACCTAAAGCTGGCCCTAATTTGGTGGAGTGAATTGCAATGACGGCGCGTAAACCGGTATCGGGGTCTTGGCTAATCACCACCTCTTCGTGGTCGGAAAACTCGGCCCATGGATCGGTGGTGGTTGCCATGCATGCAGGGTAGTCCCCCTAGTTTTGGCAAGGGGTGACATGGGGAACTCGTTTAGGCTTGCATATTCAGCGAAGAGGGCTACCGTTATCATCATGCGCGGGGGTGTTCAATTTTTACCCCGATTTACGTCATGAATACGACGAGGGGAGTTGTAACAAGAGTGAACTCGCTTAACCCACGACCATTCGGCAGTTCTGCTCAGCAGCCTGTTTCGAGTGCGCTAACCAATAATGCCCAAGCTGCCCGCGTAAATCAGATTCCTGAAACGGAACACTTGATGACGCCCGGCGAGGTCGCGTCCCTTTTCCGAGTGGACCCCAAGACCGTTACCCGCTGGGCAAAAGCCGGAAAGTTGACCAGCATTCGCACCCTCGGAGGCCATCGCCGCTACCGATCCTCTGAAGTGCGTCTACTGCTGGAAAAGAATGGTGCTCGCATCGGAGACGGTATTTAGTCCTTCGACTGTCGTTTTTGTTTGAGGGCAGGTTTGTTTGAGGGCAGGTTTGCTTGGGGGAGGTAGTGTTGGGACGTGGCCGAACCGTTCTATCAATCAATAGTTCTGATAGCCAAAGGCGCTTTTGCCGGGCTGGGTCTCAAG
>Ga0129324_10002788_pt1 | contig 10546 bp, 5 predicted proteins | sample CPBDNA_7_FD_96879 | JGI IMG/M metagenome (GOLD analysis project Ga0129324, IMG submission 96879) | Freshwater to marine salinity gradient microbial communities from Chesapeake Bay, USA - CPBay_Spr_15_0.2_DNA | ecosystem: Environmental > Aquatic > Marine > Coastal | place: USA: Chesapeake Bay... | reverse complement strand
TGCAGGATCTCCCGACGTTTGGTTTTGAATGTTACCTTCATGAAATCCTGTAGCAGTATCGATTGGATAAGATACAGAACTTTCATACCACACATCAGGAAGTGCATCATCAGGAGTGGTTTCAAAAACACATAAATTATCTGACCTAATAACTACTATATTAACACTACTTATTGATTCCTTTTTTCTGCCATTTCTTCCAACTAATCCTGAAAATACTAAAAACTTTTCCCCGTCCCCAGGTGCATCATCGTACCAAAATTGATAATTTATTTCAGCAGTACCAAGTGGCGCATTTGCAGGACATGGTACATTATTTGGACCTTCACCTAATGATGTTTGTAATTCAATAGGGAAGTATTCAGCATCAATTCCAGGTGGATCACTTATACATTCAAAATTAGTTTCTGCCTGTGAGTTAATTATTAATCCTACATTATCCCCATCCCACCAAGATTTAAAGTTAGTATAATCTTCACTAGCAGTAAGTGTAATAGAGAATGTGTATTCAGCCTTATATGTAAATTCTCCTGTCCAAAAACAATCCTTTCCTTTTCTTTTTGATGTAAACTCTAATGTAATACGTGAACCTGCAGGTATTGTGTAATCTATGTAAGTCCCAGGATTTAGAGGATCTTCTATATTTACAGGATAAGATATACGACCACAATCAAAACCATTCTGTGTTTTGAATTTTGTACCAAATGCTACTATAGGTAATTCTCCTAACTCCGTAGAGAAATTATTTGCTCTCAATTTCATATACACACCCTGTGGAACAGGTATAGTATCACCATTGGCATCAACAGGTGGTGGATTTAAAAAGTCTGCCTCCTGAGCTTTCTTTTCTAAAACCGTAGTTGGTATACATGCATTCGTTGCGCCTGATGTATCTCTCTTTACTATCAACTGATCACCCTCTTCTACCTTTCTAGTATTTTGTCCTTCTAATAAGAAGTAGTCAGCACCCGATGTTATGTCTCTAAAAAAGAACTGAGAAAATATATTGAAGTAATTCTCTTTATCTACCTTTATGCAGAACTTATACCTAGTCGCAAAAGAAGGAGCTAATTGGTTTACAGGTATTGTTACACGTATTTTATTCTGCTCATCCGATACACTACACGGAACATGAACTGTATTGTTTTCACTAACTAACGCAGTGGATGCTCTACTAAATTCATCCATATATATTATACCAATCTCATAACCTCTATTGCTATGTAGGCTAGTTGGATTTCCGATACGTAGAAAGTCTGAACCTGCAAAAGTTATTGTATAATATTCATAAGCAATATTTCCTCCACCGTCATCGAACTCCATTGCTATTAACTGAAACCCTATCTGAGTACTAGTCGGAGATGATATAATACGTACAGGGAAACCTACTGCATCAATACCACTTTGCGTCTTTGTATAAGTTCCAAGTGTAGTAGGGATAGCACAATTTATTAAGTCGGTAAATGTTACGCCAGTACATGCATTAGGTACTGTCTGTATATTTGCTGTGGTACCTATCTTCTCTATGAAATCTGTACTGACAGATAATTCATATGCACTATCAAAGTCCTGAGGAAGTATATATATAAAATCAATACTTGTAGATGTAGTTGTTTCTGTAGGTGGTCCTGCTCCTGAGAAACTATCATGTTCAAATCTAATAGTAATATCTATAGATGCACCCTGTACTAAATCAACTCCATCTAATTCTATATAAAATTCAGCACCAACTATATTTTGTAAACCATCTATAGTATATGCTCCTACATTAGTACTAGTCTCTAAAGCCTCTTCTCCTACATCTTCGCTTATAAGTTCAGTGTAGTACTGCAACATTGTAGGGATACCATTAAGGTCATTTAAGTCATAACCCTCTTTATAGTTCCCGTATATAAGTCGATTGCCCATGAACGTCTGCGCCTGTGCAAACTTTGGTACATTATCATACAGTCTTAATACCTCTGACTCAGGAAGAACTGTGAATATTTTACTATTACTAAATGTATATGTGTATTCGGTATCATCACTTAGTCCTGACTCATCCTTATCTATTCTCTCAATAATTTTAATCAATCCTGTATTCATATCCCTGAATAAAAGATCGACTCCTGTGACTAAGTTACCACCTGAATTATAAGTTATCTCAGATAAATTAGTCGTGTTCAACATTCCCTCATTAAGCCCTGTAGTGATTGAGTAGTTAAAGCTAGATGGTAAGAAGGAAGGGTTAGTGAACTGAGAAGTAGCTGAATACTCACCGTCAGCGTATCTATATCTGTAAGCAAAACAAATAAATCTGTCTTCTAAAAAGTTCTCCTGACTAGCCGTAACAATAGGAACAACAGTTGGTGATGTGACAGGTGGTTTCTTTATAACTAAGAATGCCTCAGCTTCTGTCTGATCAATATCAGCAATTGGATTCGGGTAGTTTCTTTTTACATTAATTACCCGTGGTGCATTATAGTTATCTGTAAAATATAATTGGTCTTCTATTAAATCTATACCCGTAATAAGGTATGAAGGATTAAAATTAAGAACTGTATCTACACCACCCCCGTCATCGATACTGATAACGTGATAAGTTAGTACATTTATTTTGGTATCAAATGATACTATCAAATCTAATTTCCCCGTAGCACCCTGTCCAAAGTTAGGATCATGGACCATCCAATATATAGTCTCATTCTCTCCGTCTTCTAAAGCTCCGATAGTTCTAGCTAAGTTTGACAATGGCACATTATCATACTCCAACTGTGTCAATGAAGAGTTTCCTAACTCATTCTCAACAGCACCTACTTCGGATTCATTGGTAGTACCTATCCTTACGTTTAAGGCATCTACATATTCTCCATTAGGTATAAGTCTCTCGTCAAGACTTTTATTCATTCGACCTAATGTAAATACTCTAGAAAACTCTGTCATATTATTTTAACCATTTATCTCTTCCTCGCATATTCATTAGAAGTCTGCCAGGATGCATGTTACTTATACGTATTCGTGCATTTCTAAGTAAAGAAGATTTTCTTTTCAACGCTCTTCGAACAACATACTCCTGAACATTTAACTTAGACTGCAAAATACTATACTCTATATACGCATATATGTATTCCTCAAATAACTTATTAACGCTTATCAGAGCATTATTGCCTCCTTCCATTCCATCAGATACGTACTCCACTATACATAACTCACCACTCATACCTGAGCTAAAGTTAATGACACCTGCCTTTTTATCTATGACAAATGTCGGATTAGCATTAGCTGTCTCTGTATTTAAACCAAACCTAGCTCCAATAGACATATCAAAATACCACGATCCGTTGTACAAATATCCCTCAGATTCATTAAATATACTATTTGAGTTGAGGTATATACTTTTCTTTGTTCCAATAATTCTATCGTAGTCTATCTCAGAGTACTCAGGTTTTAGTACGTTCCCATCTTCATCAAATAATATATTACAGTTGTTATCCTGTAAGTACGCATCACTCCAATTCGTTTGTATATTTTCTCCTAGTGGTCTAAGGATACCATCTTTATATATAGATATCCTAACCCAATTAACGTAGTCATACGGTAACACATATCTTAGTGTATCACAGACACTAAGCTCTAATATCTTTATCTCCTTAAACGCATCATAGTTAAGCTCCTGTATACCACGCTTTGCATGAAAGAGAACCTTATATCTCTCTTCATTATTCACTAAGCTATGATTACCGCTATACATCAACATGAAGTTATTAACCACATCCTGTAGCCCTACATATTGATAACTGCCGTGATTAGAAGTAGTGTTATAATAGTCAAATTCTGAAATGTAAGCCATATATTATTTATTTATCATCCATGTCATTCTTCTGTTCTACTGCCTGAGCAAATTGGACCGCAGATATTTCCCTTATAGACATGCCTGAGTACTGTAATATTTTCATTATTAATTCCAACTCATAATCTAAAGGTAACTCAAAATCCTGATAGTCAGGTTGAGATTGATTAAACATTGGTTCACCTCCCGTTAACGCACTATAGGTCCACTTAGGATCTAAAGGATATCTTATATACTGACATTGCACTCTTCCGTATTCTATTAGAGAGTTAGGGTATAACTTTAATGTAGATCCACTTTGAGAATATGCAGGAAATATTTCTGTAGGTGTAGTCAATAATGAGGCATTAAGCATTGTAGCCTTTCGCTGAGATAGAAACTCTGCATCATTCACACCAACCCTTCCGCTATATATAGTATAACGCTCACCAAAGTTAGGGAAGATATCAGAAGATAAGACTAACACAGTTTCACTTGATACCTCCCAAACCTCTGCGTTCGTATCACTATTGGTATTAATAACTATGTCACCAACACTGATGCCATCAGTTATAAAAGTGGCCGTACTATCTACTAACTGATTAGCGACAACAGAGTCAACAGCACCTGTAGTTAAAGTGGTAGTATATACCAATACCTTATTTAATAAATAAGAAGAAGCAGGTGCTGAATAAATATTTCCTCCTACCTTAGTAAGAAAGGATGTGGTAGAAAAAGTATCGATAACTTCTTCGTAACCTTTTTTAATATCAGCATACCCTGTACCCGACTGCCTAGCATTCTCTTTATTTACCTGATAGTTATAATCTTTAAATACACCATCAAATATATCTAACTGAGCCTGCTTCGCATACAAATTAAAATCACTAGGAGAAATATACCCGTAGTTATTTTTATTTAGTATAGACAGTACTGTATTCCTAACTGAGTTAATCATTGTAATCTGTTATAGATACAAAGATAAGCAAAAAAAAAGGTAGGAGTCAGAAATCCCCTACCTCCTAAACGAAATCATGAAAAAAATTATTTCTCCAACTGACTCTCCAAAAACTCTAAAGCAGGAATACCTTCATCGGTTTTAAACCACTCACTTAAATATGGTAGCGGTTCTGCTCCGTAAGGGATAACTGTCATCCTCGTTTTCTTTCCTGGTAAGTCATAGTAAACATCACGTTTTTTATTTCGGAATCCTATAAGCCTGTTATCAAAGAATCTTTGAATGTTTGACTGTAATTTCAATGAAGGATTAGATAATGCATTTAAAAAAGCCTTTGGACTTCTCCTAGCAAATACCAATATATCACGCCTCAACTCTGCAGTGTCGATAAGTGTTACATCCTTCTCAAATAATACCCTTCCTACTAACTCCAACTGATCAGTCTGTAGATCTCTAGCAGTATTTAACGCCTCAATCTCTGCATCAATTAGGTTTATTTCCTCTTGTGCATCTTTCTTATTGTTTATTTCAACAAACTTTTTACCATTCAAAGGATGGTAATCTAAGAACATTTGCAGAACAGGATTATTAGCAGGAGCGGTAAGCATTCCGTCTTCAAAAATAATAGCTTCTATAATAGCATTGCCGTCTTGCTCGTCTTCGAATGGTGATTTCTGATTCCTCGCATACCTCAATGCCCTGTTATATCCTTTGTCTGTATCGAAATATAATAAGGGGCTTCTATTGGTATTCCTCGTAGGAATCATAAAAGATAATGGTCTTCTACCATTTAGTAATTTATAGACCTTTGTTTTATACTTGTCTTCTTGTTTCATTATATTAGATTAGATTTTTAAAAAATAAAAAGAAGGAGTGGACTTTTAAATCCACTCCCACCACACACTATTTAGTCTTCAAATAACACAAAATTATTTGCTCCCATAGTACACATACATCTTTCAGAAAGGAAGTTTACTTCCATTGCATCTAAGTCGCTTGTTCGTGCGCCTCCTGCAGATCCTGTGATCCATGTTTTGTATCGTCTGTCTTCTGTCTCAGAAGCTCGGTATCTAACGTGTAAGAAAGGTCGTTTAGCATTCTTGCCCATTACCTGATCGTAAACCGAAGTTGTACCTGCAGGAATTAATAGACCATTCACTGAACCTGAACCTGCGCCAACTGCATTTGCACCTCGCATAGTAGGATCGTTAAGGTATTTCCAATCTGTTTTGTAGAAGTCATAACCTCTTCGGAATCCTGAGAAACCTAAATTAAGAGCCATGTCTTTATCGTTGTCAAACAAACCGTAAGAAGTTCCTGACGCACCGTAAGAGTTTTGAGATGCCAACATATCGTCGATATCAAAACCAAAAGTTCGATTAAGAAATAGTACATTCTCTTCGATTGCACCCTGCTTATCTAGTCGGCTAATGATGGTATCAAAATCAGCTAAGGTAGTTGGATTACCACCTGTCCAAATATTACCTCTACTACCTACTACATAGAATACACCTTCCGATCCTTTATCACCTGCATCAGTGAAAGTAGTCTGAGTTGCAACACCTGATGCTGCCTCTACAGGAACTGCTTCAATTAATGAAGTTTCCAAATAATCATCAAATCTTAGCCGTGTCTCATGCTCAGACTTCATGTACCATAAGTAACCTGATGCTCCGTTTTCAGTAGTAACTTCGATCCATCCGATCTGAGCCATATCTGATCCACTTACAGAGTATTTATCTTTTATGATAATTGGTGAGTTCTCAAAGATATTATCATCAGCCTCTAATGAACCTGACATACCTGCCGTTCCTTTCTTAAATTCAGAACCGTAAACAAAAACGCTTACATCTGCATTACCAACACCTGTACCTGTACCACCTGGAAGTCCTGTCGCATCATAGAAAGCTACATCAAATTGATTATTCGTTAAATCTACTGCAATAACGATTCCTTTATTTTCTCCTGAACCATCATTTCTTGAAACCACAACAGTCTGCCCTAGTCGTAAGGCGATACCATTAGTTGATGTGAAAGCAGGATTACCTGTATCATTCACCTGAAATGTTGCTTCATCCTGTGCAGCACCATTAATTGCTGTACCTACACTTGTATATTTAATATGCAGTCTTCCCTGCTCACCCCACTTAATAAGGTCAGATGAAGATGGAATCTCTGCGCTTACCATACGAAGGAATGAACCTACTGTACGGTTTCCGTATCGTTCAAACTCTTTCTCATACGTATCAGGAAGATACTGATTTAAGAAATCAAAGTTTGTGATATAATTTGTTGCCAATGGCACCTGTTGAGCCGATGGTTGTAAATCGAATCCTGGGGTTGCCTGAATTGAACCTGCCATAACTTATTTATTTTTTTATTTTTTACTTTTAATTTTAAGACCTCTTCCACTATCGGAACTTACGGCCCTGATTTTAACACCATCCTTTTGAACTACCTGTGAAGACCCACGCTCAGTCATATCGATATTTTTAATTTTGCGAGTCACACCGTCAGTTGCATCGGACGCACCCTGATCATAGAAATGCTTTGCAAATCTGTCAGGATCCATTGCGATAGATAGAGCTTTATGATAACCAACGGCATCTTTAATTAGACCATCATCACCCATAAACTTCTTTATAAAGTTTGTTGAGTCAAGATTCATCCGCTTTAAATCTTCCGCAGAACCTGGCTTAAACACCACCTTTGTATCTCCTATATTGAAATCAAAACCTTTGAAATCAGAAAACACATCGTCAGTTTGTTTAATAAACCATTCTCTCTTCTTCTTAAGCTCTTCCTCATTATTCTTAGCCGAAGAAATATATTGCTTATATTCCTCTAATTCCTTCTTTTCTTCTTCGGAGATCCCATCCGACATAGACTCATGCGGTTGGTTGTATATCTCTTTCTGTTCATTGAAGTAATTTTTGGCTTTAGCAATAGCTTTCTTTTTAGCTAATCTTTTTTTCTTTATATCAATTTCCTCATCTAACTCTTCGTCGTAATTAAACTCTTCTAACATAAACCCTACATCATCACTGTCCAACGCTTCTTCTGTAGATAAGAAATATTCTTTTAATAACTGATTTTCGTCAATGGCATCAAAGTCTCTATTCAGTTTCACATAGTCTTCAAACCCTCTGCCTGTCTTATTTTTATACTCTAAGTAAGCAGATACGTCCTCAGGAATTGCAGGTGCTTCCTCTCTTTCCTGAAACAACTGATCGATAGAAGTCAACTCTTTATTATACTTTGACTTGATAAAGTATAATATGTCATCCTCCTGTAATTCAGGCTGACTTTTGTCACTATCTTCTGTAGTATCTGCGACAATCGCCTCACTACTATCCATTTTACCACTCTCAATTTGCTCCTTCTTTTCAATTAATGCCGATTCAACTTCCTGAATAGACTTCTGTTCAACTTCTTTTACTTCTTTTACAATCATTTTAATTAAATTTAATTATTACAAAGATATGAAATTTTTTATATAATTATCTAGGATCAAATTCAGACAAGTCAAACCCGTCTAAACTGTCCTCATTCGACTCAAACTTCTGCGGAGGAAGGTTGTTTCTCCTTTGGTTTATTAGTTTCGATTGCTCTGTATTCTGTTGACTTATACGATCAGACTTAGCTGCTTCCCTCTCATTCTCCCTCGCCTGTAACATTTCCTCTGTTAAACCGTTTAACTGCATGTTATAATCGAACTCTTCCTTCATTAACCTACTTTTTAATGCTGCCTGATTCTTCATCTTCTCTATATCAAAAGCTACCTCAGCCTGTTTTAATTGCATCTTACTTTCTAATTGTGCCTTTTCTTTCTGCATAGCTATACCTGCTGCCATTTGTTGTGACTGCATATTCTGCTGCGCTATCATAGACTGCTTCTGCATCTCCATCTTTTCCTCACGCTCCTGCTTCTTCTTACGCTTTAATTTCAGTAACTGATTGGCTATCTTTATGTTACGCATACTTCTTATGTCAATAGCATCCTCTAAGTTTATACTATCCCTAGATAAAGCCATCTGTATATTCTGCTCCAACTGAGCTTTCTCTTCTTCATCAGGAGCTATCTCTATAAAGATACCAAAGTCGTATATATATAAATCAGATATCTCATCTAATATACTAACGTTATACTTCCCTATCTTATTTATGAAGTCATCCTTAAAGTCTGAGTACTCTAATACATCCGCTATCCTATACGTTAATGCCTCTGATATAGATCTATATAGGTATAAACTACCGTCTAATATATGTCGGGTAGCAGTGTTGGAGTTTAACGCAGCCAACTTCTGTAAACCAACTAATGAGTCAGGATCAGGTTTTGATGCATCTCTCGCCTCATTTAAACCCGTAACAGTCCTGATCATGTCTAAGTAATGATTGTAACTCGCAAAAAGCATCTGCGTCTTAGATGCCCCCGAAGAGGACTGCAGCTCTTTGATTGGTATCTTCGCATGATTGTACTCCCCGTCAACAGTATATGACCTACCTATAACACTACCTGTTTGAAAATACATCCTTAATGCATCCTCAGGGTTATACGCTGCACCCGTTCCTAAGTCTATGTCATTGATACCATCAGCATCTATGTACACACCGTCAGGAACAATCCGTGTAAGTACCTGTTGAAGTTTTAAATGGACCATCTGAATCAAATCAGCAAATGGTATCATCCTTCTAACTAACGATTCAATTACACCCTTATACATTCGTGGAGCAACAGCTACGTAATTAGGTAACGCATGTTGGCTAGATGACTTCGGACGGACCATGTTCTTCGATAACTCCCACTTTAAAACTATATTAGTTCCCATTACCATAACTCCCTCATACCACACATCTATAGTCTTCTCAATCTTTTCGAACCTTCCCTCATCCAACATCTCCTGACTAGGGTTAAAGGTATCGTCCTTCTCTATTACTCTGCTACCTCCTGTAGCTAATATCTTTTTCTTATATACAACTTTTTTTGTAGTCTTATAATTATAATATAACAGCGTAGCTGTATCCCTATAGAACACATCGTCACCACTGTTCTGATTTAAGTTAAAGTAGTTTGCCCAACTCTGTGAGTACTTAGAGATAGTCTCCAAATCTTCATTGGTTAGCGTAGGATCGATCTTAGGAAGCTCCGTTATCGGAACAGTCTTTACCTCTCCAAAGTAGTAGCAATCTTTAAAATGTGGATCATCTGTATATGAGTATACCACATTGGCAGGGTCTACATAAGATATCTCTACTCCCGATCCGTAATTGAACTCATGCTTTTGGATACCAATTCCTAAAACAGTGATATCATAATCTGTTCTCCACCGAACATCGGAGTATTTATTCTCTGCTAAAAGAGTTTCTATTGCCTGCTCTTCCGCTATCTCAATAGCAGGTTTGTAATGAAGTTGCATAAAAAGCGACAGCTCTTCATCGTTCTCAGGGAGTTCGTTAGGGTCAGTGATGAAAGGATTCGCACCTGTCTCCTGTTGAATTATCTCTAACACAGGTCGTGCTGCCATTTGGCCCTCTATCATGTCCTGATATTTTGACCGCTTCGACTGTGACAAAGCATCCTGCGCATAAGCTGACACTTTGAATAGTCGATCGGACATACCATTCACCACGATATCAACAAATTTTGGCACGATAGGAACAGGAGTCCAATCTAAATTTAGATATGTCAAATCCCCATCAATTGCTAACTCATTTTTATATTTTGCGATTGACTGTTCACCACGGGCATATTGTCTAAGTCTATGAAAGTCTCTAGCCTG
>Ga0129324_10002785_pt1 | contig 10561 bp, 10 predicted proteins | sample CPBDNA_7_FD_96879 | JGI IMG/M metagenome (GOLD analysis project Ga0129324, IMG submission 96879) | Freshwater to marine salinity gradient microbial communities from Chesapeake Bay, USA - CPBay_Spr_15_0.2_DNA | ecosystem: Environmental > Aquatic > Marine > Coastal | place: USA: Chesapeake Bay... | reverse complement strand
TCAAATTCACATTGTGTATGTTTTACACTTTTTTTAGAAAATTCAATCCAAGCCGATAATAAAGAATCATCAACATTATGAAGTGCTAAACCTACAAACATCCAATCATGATAGTTTTTCGCACGTTCGTCAGAAAGCATACTTGTATATTTACATGCTTTTCGGATTTCTTCTTCTTTACTTGCTGAAACATTATTATTATTATTATTATTTTCATTAACTATTGAACTAATACCAAGTTTTGCAAATTCTGCGTCAATATCTAAATTATTATTTTTATATGGTGTTGATTTCTTTTTTGAATATGAACTTGATTGAAGAGATAAGAAATTAACGATAGTTTCAGAATCAATATCATTTTCAAAAGTTTTTTTTGTATCAACATCATAGCTTAATTTATTAATATTGTCATAAATTTTATTTAAATTTTGATCGCAAATATAAGATAATGTATATAATTGTCCGTTATCTGGTTTGGTAGAACCATATAAAAACCAACCGTTGGATGACACAACTGCTTTATCAATAATTTTATCAGCTCCGTGTAAAAATTCTTCAAACGTATTGTCTTCCTCGCATATTTTTACAACATCACAACGAATCAAATGTCTCATTTTAGTTTGAATACAAAGATCTGGAAACATCAAATGAAATCCATCCTTATAAATATTATCTTTTTTTGTTGGTCTAGTCTTTTCAAAAATACATATTCTAAATTTATCATTAGGAATATCAATATACTTATCGATTGATTTAATATATTTTCTAACAATTTCATCAATCATGTCATTATTATACAATCGTGTTCCTTCTTCGTAATTTTCATGTGGCATTTCAAGATCAATATCCACAATAATTGGTGCATACGATCCTTGTTTTTCTAAAATAGACAAGTCTTTAACACCGTGCTTTATTGCTTTATTATATAATTGCATAAATTCTTTCCGTTTGTGTTTATCAAGATAGAATGTACCTCTGAATATACCATATGATTGATGAGTAATATTTTGATTACTTTCATTCTTATCATATCGATTATTATCTAGAAACTTTATTACTTTATTTTTTGAATTTGTAATTTTTTTAATGTCATTATTTTCCATTTTATAATTAACTTATGATAAGATTTTTTTATATATATATTTCAATTTTTTTAAATAATATAGCCACCTTGTTTAATTACTATGGTTATCGTCGTAATAATTTACAATATTTTTTTAATATCATATAATTTACAATCTTATATTATATAAAATTTTATTTAAAAAATAATTTGTTTAATTTAACTAAATGAATAAAAATGCAATTAGAGTTATGAATGATTATGTTGATTTTAATAAAAATAAACCAGATGGTATATATTTATGGATTGATAAAAAAAATATATTTCAACAATATGCACTTATAATGGGACCTGAAAATACTCCATATTTTGGAGGTTTTTATTTTTTTGATATCAAATATCCTGATAATTATCCACAAACTCCGCCTAATATTAATATGATAACAATAAATGGTAAAGTTAGATTTAATCCCAATTTATATCAATGTGGAAAAGTATGTCTTTCTATTTTAGGAACATGGTCTGGTCCATCATGGAAACCTATTATGAATATTAGATTAGTTCTTAATTCTATAAGTTCACTTTTAGGCGAATTTCCAATACAAAATGAACCTGGTTTTGAAAAAACTAAACCTGAAGATATTAAATCAATTGAATATAATTTATATTTAATATTTTATAATTATGAAATAGCAATTATTGATGTGTTAAAAGGTAAATATAATAATATTTCTGGTTTATTTGATAAAGAAATTAAGTTTGAATTTAATAAAAATTTAGAAAAATTACAAAATGATCTGTTATCTTATCAAGAAATTTATTCTAAAACATCTGTATCCAAACAAATTTATTTTATGGAAAAGAAAGTATTAAATTTTAATACATTATTTAATAAATTTAAAATAATTATTAATACTTTAAAATAATTTTTATAAAAAATGAAAATAATATATATAAAATCTATATATATTATAATTATAATATAATGTATTTTTGTCCAGAGTGTTCATATTTATTTGATGTTGCTAAATCATCTAAAATATCTTCAGATACTGATAGTAGAATATCAGTTAATAAAATTCAAGATGCTTTTAAAATATTAGGAGATGATGAAAATTTATCCAAATATAAAGCTGAATTTTCTAAAGAAGAAATGGCTAGAAATAAAAAATATCAAAAACTTGAAGAAAAAGATAAAATCAAAATAAATCAATTATTTGACCAAGTTGTTGGTTTTGGAGCAGAATTTAAATGTAAAAAGTGTAATTTTTCAAAACAAATAACAGAAACAACATTACTATACGAAATTAGTTTAGATGATAATGTTGTTAAAATTAGTAGTTTAGAAGAAAATGAACTTTTATGCAAAGACCCATTGTTACCACATACTCGTGATTATACATGTAAAAATCCAGGTTGTATCACGCATAAAAATGATAAAATAAAAGATGCTGTTTTTATAAGAGAAAAATCTAGTTACAAACTTAATTATATTTGTACTATTTGTTTTTACAATTGGTAAAAATTAATGTGTTAAATTATATTAATTATGAAATTAATAAAAACATTATTAAATTTTGGAAAAAAACAAAAAGTACAACAATTAGGTAGATGGAATTTAGATAAATCAAATATCAAATCGTTAATGGCTAATATTGATTCTTGTGGTGATACTATGTGTGGTGATCCAAAATATTATAAACAAAATATAGATAAAATAATAAAAGAAGACAAACAAAATAAAGACAAATAATTTAATTTATCATATATTATTAGGTGTTTTGAATATTTATTTTTTATATATTTTCATCCATTTAATAAATATTTTTATAGCGTCTTCCATTTCTTTTGTTTTATATGGATGATTTTTAGCTCTTCCTAACATTGTAGATATAACATTTACTTGATATTTAATAGGTTCATTTTTAATTCTATCTATAGTATAAAGTGCTTTGTCTTTATTTTTAAATCCTAATCCTTTTATAGTAGTTTTAGGATTATAATCAGAAAATAAAGATAAATTTTTAGGTTGTATATTAGACATTGGCATTGAATCGATTAATTTAAATATTTTATTTACATTAAATTTTTTAAAAGTTTTTTTTATTTTGTTATCATAACCTATTAATTGAATATTAAATTTATTTGATTTGTCACGATTAGTTAATAATTTAACATGTCGTTTATGAAATTCTTTAATATTTTCAGTATATTCTTTCTTAACATGTTGATATTTTTCATTTTTATAAGAATCTATATAAATTAACAATATTCTATATTTCCACATATATTTTTCCGAATCCATATAAAATAAGTATGTAAAAAATTGAAATTTTTATATTTTCAATACTCTAATAATTTAATAATTAGTATTAAAATACAGAGAAGATGGTAGAAATGGTGAGTCAAGCGGAAGTGACCGCAAACAGCCCCCGAACTATAGTTAGAGGGACAACCACAATCGGCGGTCGCCGAGTTATAGTTAAAGGGACAACCACAATCGGGAAAACCGGTTGATACCAGAAAATATTCAAGAAAACGATAAAAGTAAATTTTTTATTGTTGTTCTGTAATCTGGATTTATGGACAGACATTTAAGTAAAATGTCAGAAACAAATTTTTTGTCTTTGTCGTCTAATTCCATTTCGTTGACTTTGTTGGTTAAACGATTTGACAAAGGTTGTGAATAATCTATTATTTTCAATTTTGAGTCGAAAAAGTCTTTATAATATTTCGTTTTCTTTAAAAATTTTTTAGAAAAATCACCACAAGTTTCGTTTATTAAACATAAATGATAATAATCTCTGGAATATTTAGAATCTTTAATTGGATCAAATAATAATTTACCTGATAATAATTCATAGAAAGTACATCCTATAGCCCAAATATCAACAGGTAATGAACATTTACCCATTAATATTATTTCAGGAGCTTGATAATATCTTGTACCAAATGGTTCATCATAATAATTGTGTTTTTCACAATATGTTCCAAAATCTGCTAAACTAATATTAATTGATTGTAAATATACAGGATCTATAGAATATTGTGATATATCAGAATCATTATATTCTTTTGTTATTTTATCGACAATTTCTTTGTGAATTTTTTTCCTTATATTTATTTTATCTTTTTTATTTAAATTATATATTTTATCTAAATTATTTCCTAAACTTAACCAATATGCTTTCTTCTCGTCATTATATCTTTTTATAAAATTTTCTTCTTTATATCTTTCGGTAATAAATTTATCTTTGTCATTAATACCTTTAACCAATATGTTATCTGTTTTAATATCACCGTGAAAAACATTATATTTATTATGTAAAATATTAATAGATTCAATTAATTGTTTCATTATACTTTTAACTTGTTCAAGAGGTAATCCATTTTGATAATTTCCTTTTCTAAGTAAATCATCAATATTTGAACAATGTAATTCCCATACTGAACATAAATATTTATTATCATCTTTTATTTCTATAAAATATTCAATAATATTATTAAATACATTTGGTTTTGTTGGTAATTTTGATACGAATTTAATTTCTAACAATCCATCTTCATATTCTGATGGATTTTGAACTTTTAAAGCATAAAAATTATTATTTGTAATATTATATGCTAACCAAACAATAGAAAATGATCCACGACCTAATTCACAAATTATATTATAATTTTTAATTATACCACAAGTTAATTCTAAATTATTTGTCTGTGATACATTTTCATCACTTGATTCTGATTCTGTTTCTGTTTCTGTTTCTGTTTCATACACATTATCAGATGTATTATCTTCTGTATTATTAGATTCGTTATTTAAACTCATATTTTATTTTTATTATTAAGTTAATAAATTTAATCTTTAATTTATTTAAAATACATTTTCTATTTAATTATAAATGAATAATAATCGAATTATAAAGAGTGTTGACGAGCAAAATAAATATTATTTAAAAGATAATAAAAAAGAAAATAAAGAAATATCAAATATAAAATCAAATAAATATGCATTGCATCCTATTAGTTCTCTTTTTGTTAAAAATAGAACAGATAGTACAGAATGTCTTACATCATTTTATTATTCAGATGATAAATTGAATATTAGTAAAAATTATCGATGTAAAAATATACAACAAGATATTAAAGATATATATATATTACCACCAATTGGTTTATTATCAGATGATATTGTAAAAATTTATAATGTAGAAACAATTGATAAATTATTTGTTTGGTTCAATAAAAGTATTGATGATATAAAATCAGATAATCATAATACTATTAATTACTTGACAATTATAAAAATTATTAATTGTTGGGTGCGTGTAAATTTTGATACTTTAAAAAATTATAATAACTTTTTAGTTAAAATTATTAGTAAATTATTTAATTTAATTTTTAATAATGAATACGATATTCCGAAAATAGATGATAAAATAAATAAATATATAAATTTTTGGATAAAAAATCATTCAGAATCAGATTATAATTTAAATATTATTGATGATTTTAATAATTATATTATTAAAAAAACGAAATTAAAATCTAAGTAAATTTATATATTAATATTATGGATATAGTCGTAAAAGTAGAAGACAAAAATAAGTCATCTGATTTAGCTAATTTATCTAAATTAGCCAGTTTAGCTAATTTAGCTAATTCAGCTATACAGTATGGTAATCCAAGAATTACACAATATTTACATGCACCACCTGTAAACAGAATTGGATATGAATATCAAGATGTTAATAAAAATATTGAACTTAGAACAGATGTTACAAATTTTTATTATAATAAAGTATTAAAATGGATGAATACATCAGAATTTGAAAATATAAAAACACAAAAAACTTATTTAGAATCATCTAAAGGTAAAAAATTAGTTTATAATTTACTTAGAAAATTTATTAAAAAATCAGAAATTAATTGGTATGATTTAAGAAGTAATGAAGATATTGTTAAAAAATATTTAATACAGAATCTTTAAAATCTTTTAAATATAATTTATATTTAAAAACATTTACTCTTATAGAGTTTATACTATGGAATATCCCAAAGAAATTTTTGTTAAAGATTATTTTGAAATTCATGATTATTATTCAAAAAAATATGGTCAAGGTCGGACTCTTATTTTAATGCAAGTCGGTTCTTTTCATGAAATATATTGTACCGATACTGATGGTTTAGATCTGATTAATTTAGCACAAGAGTTAGATGTTTGTTGCACTCGTAAAAATAATAATATACCATTATCTAAAACCAATCCTAGAATGATGGGATTCCCGATTTATGTTACAAATAATTTTATTGATAAACTTGTTGATTTAAATTATACTGTAGTATTAATTGACCAAACAACAGAACCACCTGTTCCTAAAAGAGAGGTTACGGGAATTTTTTCTCCAGCTACTCATATAGAAAAAAATTCATCAAATTTAAATAAACCAACTTATTTAGTTTCTATAGTATTAGATAAAATAAAAGAAGCAAAAACAAATACTAAACAATTATGTATTGGTTTGGCAGCATATGATTTAACTACTGGTAAAGGTTCGGTGTATGAATGTTATTCAAATTCTAATGATGTATTATTAGGGTTAGATGATGCATTAAGATTTATAGAAAATTATCCTCCAAGAGAAATTATTCTTGAAAATAATTTATCAGATATAGATTTGATTGCAAATATGAAGATTGATGAAATAATTGGTTATTTAGGAATTGATATATCAAATACATATTCGGTTCAAATTAATCAACATAAAAAAATTGCTTATCAAAAAAAATTATTTGAAAAAATTTATAAAATTGAATCTAATGTAAATATTATAGAACTATTAGGTTTAGATAGATTAAATTGGTCCCGTCTTTCTTTAGTTTTATTATTAGATTATGTTACATCTCATCAACCAAGATTACTTGAACAATTAAAAGTTCCAATAATATTTTCGTCGAATAAATATTTATATTTGGGAAATAGAGCATTAGAACAATTAGATATTACAAATAAAAATAATGATACTGGTTTATTAAATGTTGTTAATTATACAAAAACAACTATAGGTAAACGATTTTTAACTAGTCAATTATCAATGCCATTAATTGACTCTACTCTATTAAATCAAAGATATGAATGTATCTATCAAATCCTTAAAAATCAGCATCAATTTAAATTAATTAATTATTTAGAAGACATATATGATTTAGATAAATTAATAAGAAAATTGGAAATAAATATTATTAATCCTTATGAAATTTATCAAATCTATTTATCTTTTTATCAAATATCCAAGTTAACAAATTACATGTCTGATAATAATTTATCTGAAATTTTTGATATTAATATTGAAATAATATCAAATTCTGAAAAAATTAAAAAATGGATTGAAAATAAATTTTGTATTGAAAAAATTAATGGACTTAATTTTAATAATTTTAATGATTCAGATGCATCATTTTATAATAAAGAAATTCATACAGATATTGATTTATTACAAGATAAAATTAATTCAGTTCAAAATTTTATGTCTTTATTAGTTTTATCTCTTGAAACATATGTTGATGATAAAGTTTATTTTAAAAAACCAACTAAAACAAATCAAGTTAAATCGTTAATCACATTAAAATACAATGATAGAGATGGTCATTATTTATTAATAACAAATAGACGATGTGAAATTTTAAAAAAAAATTTAGATAAAATTAAAAAAATTAATGTTGGTTCAATTGAATTAAATACATCTGATTTAGAATTTAACGAATTACCAAAATCATCTAATACAAAAATAAATTGTAAAAAAATCAAAGAATTGTCATTAGATTTAGTTAATTATAAATTATCTATGTGTAAAAAATTAAAAGAACAGTTTAAGATTGATATGATTGATTTTAATCAGGAATTCGGAAGAATACTATGCGATTGGTCTAATAAAATTAGTTTTATTGATTTTATAAATAGCGGTGCATTATGTGCACATACAAATCATTATTCAAAACCAATTATTATTAATAAACATTCAAGTTTTGTAAAAGCTGTTGAACTTAGACATCCAATAGTTGAAAAAATTAGCACAGATACTCAATATGTTCCTCATGATATTGAATTAGGTTATGAAACAGAACAAAATGGTATTTTACTTTATGGTATTAATTCATCTGGAAAATCAACATTAATGAAGTCAATTGGTATCAATGTAATAATGGCTCAAATTGGATATTATACCGCAGCAACAACTTTTGAGTTTTGTCCATATACTTCGTTATTTACTCGAATTAGCGGTAATGATAATATTTTCAGAGGATTGAGTTCATTTATGGTTGAGATGATGGAATTAATGGCTATACTTAAACGAAATGATAATAAAACATTAATGATTGGAGATGAAATTTGTAGAGGAACTGAAGAAAAAAGTGCTAATATCATTGTATGTTATATGTTAGAAACACTTGCTAAATCTCAAACAAGTTTTATTACAGCAACACACTTGCATAGAATTGCAAATTTAGATTCGGTTAAGAATTTATCAAGAGTAAATGCAAAACATTTAAAAATTACATATGATCATGAAAATGATCTATTAATTTATGATAGACATTTGTCAGATGGTCAAGGAGATACTTTTTATGGATTACAAGTTGCAAAATTTTTGATGAAAGATAAATTTTTTAATGAAAGAACAAGTGAAATTTTACAAGAATATGATGATAATGTTGAAATTAAATCAAGTAAATATAATTCACAAGTAATTGTTAATTGTTGCGAAGTTTGTAAAAGTAAAAATAATTTAGAAACTCATCATATTGTATGGCAAAAAGATTTTAATAACAATGGTTTTAATAATAAACAATTTTATTTACAAAAAAATAATGTTTCTAATTTAGTAATTTTATGTTCTAGTTGTCATGACAAGGTTGACAGAGACGAAATAATAGTTAACGGATGGATAGAAACGTCTTTAGGTATTAAATTTGATTATAAAATAATAGATAAAACTATAACAAAACAAATACATGAACAATCAAAACCAATAACAAAATACTCTACTGAACTAATTGAATATATTAAATTAATTAAAGAACAAGTTAATTCTGATCCAAAATTAGCCAGATATGAAATTAAAGATAAATTTAATAAAAAAATATCAATAAAATCAATCGTTCAATTATGGGATTTGAATTAATTAAACATTTTTGAACTATAACCAATTACTCCACATCCAATTCTTTTACCTGCGTTACCTGTCTTTTTACTTTCGTTATATACATGTTCGTTTATTATATTATTATTTTTATCAACACCACCTTTGCCTAGATCATCTTCTAAATCATGTATAACTACACTCCGTCCAATAATTGAATTTTTCCCTTTTAATTTTATTTTTGAATCTACAAATGTTTTTATACATTCGCCTTTTTTATTAGAAATAATATTACCTAAATCTCCAATATGTCTTTCTTTGCTATTTGGACCACCATGATTTTTATTATTAGGATTAAAATGTTTACAAGCAGTAGAACATGAATCAGTTAAATCACCAGCTTCGTGAATATGAATTCCATGTTTTCCTGGTTTTAAACCATTTATATTTACTTTAATTATAACATTCTCATTTTCTTTTTGAATAAACTCAATAAATCCTTTAATATTACCAATAGTATTAGTTAATACACAAATACCAATAATCATATAATATAATATATTAAATTATATTATATTATATTAACGAATCATTTTAACTTAAAAATAAAAATAATTAGTTAGTTAAATAATGAACTTTGAAGAATTATTTAATTATTGTACGAAAATAAATGAATCAGAAAGTGATAAATGTTTGATATGTCATATACCAATTGAATCAGAGGATACTTATATTAAATTAGATTGTTCTCATATTTATCATAAAGAATGTATTAAATATAAATCAGGAAAGGTTAAATGTTTATATTGTAATAAATTAAGTATTCCAAATTTAATAAATTATAAATCTAATAATATTTATTGCAAGGTTTTACTTAAATCAGGTATTAATAAAGGTAAGTTATGTAATAGATTTGAATGTAAATATCACACTATTAATAATAATTTAATTTGTAAAAGTTTAATTAAAAATGGTATCAATATAGGAAATACATGTGGTAGAATTAATTGTAAATATCATAAATAGTTTACATTAATCGTCTATAAAATCACAATCGTTATTCAAAGATGTTTTTAATACTGATATATTTTCATATTTTGTTCCTTTACTTGTATCTTGTTTAATTGCATTACTTTGTTTAATTGGTATAATATCATCGTCTTCAATAAAGTCACAATTATTATTCTCTATAGGTTTGATTTTATTATATGGTTTTGTATTTGTTCCAATTAATTTTTTCAAATCACATGACTTATCTAATATATCAATTTTACCATCTGTAATTTGTTTTGAATATATTGTATAATTGGTATTAAATCTAATATATTTTTTTCTTTTTTCTGCTATTTTTTTTAAT
>Ga0129324_10002784_pt1 | contig 10563 bp, 10 predicted proteins | sample CPBDNA_7_FD_96879 | JGI IMG/M metagenome (GOLD analysis project Ga0129324, IMG submission 96879) | Freshwater to marine salinity gradient microbial communities from Chesapeake Bay, USA - CPBay_Spr_15_0.2_DNA | ecosystem: Environmental > Aquatic > Marine > Coastal | place: USA: Chesapeake Bay... | reverse complement strand
TTTTATATAAATCACATAGTGATATAGAATTATTTTTATCATTATTATTTAAATTAATATATTTAATAAAATTTTCTAAAAATTTTTCAATATCATTATATTTATTCCATAAATTACATTTAATATTTAATATGTATTTATTATCTTCAATTAATACATCATTATATAATGTATTAATTAATTCCAATACTAATTCATCATTTAAACAAGTATTTTTATAATAACTGTGAAATATAGAGATTATTTCATCAATTTCAAAATAAATAAAATCATGTAAAATATCATTACTATAAGTATCAATATCATATATAACTATATTTTGATCGAAGAAATTTATAAATTCAGTAATGTCGGGTAAATAAATACTAGTAATATTTAAATAATCATTAGTTTCGATATTGTGTTCTAACTTAGAATTTAATATGTTAATTAAATTACCATAAAAAATAATATTAGGAACATTATGTTTATCTAAATATTTTTTCCATAAAAATATCATATGAGATTTTTTAATAGAAAAATTATCAATTTTTTTAATAGAAAAATTTAAAAAATTATCAACTATATTTTCGAATGAAAATTTTTTTGTAAAAAAAACGTTTTCATATAATTTAATATTATTACAATTATCAACAAAATGATCAGCATTATTATATCTATTTGAATAATAATGTGATACGCATAATAAATCTAAAATATTTTTATATATATTGGTGTTAACATTAAATTTTTTATTTGTTTTAAAAAATCTACAATCAGAATATTTATGTTCATGATATTTAAATTTAAAATTATTTAAAAATCCATTATTAAAATTAATACTATAATAATATTTTATATTATCAATAAAATCTTTTATATTAGGATTACAAATATAAATGAAATTATTTTTATTTAATATATTATCTCCGATCGAAATTAAAAAATGTTTAACATAAATTCTATTTATAAAAAGATTAGGAACTAATAAATTAATAATATATTGGATAGTATCAGATTCAGGTATACAATCAAAAATATTACATTTTTTTATTTTTTTAATAATTAAATTTTTAATTTTATATTTATATGGAAGTAATTTTTTATAAAGTGATATATTTGTTAATATTTTATGAAAAAGATTATCTTCAGAAATAATTGAATAATGATTATTATCATATAAAAAAAATTTATTTTTTTTACTATAAAAGAATTTATAATTAGATAAAAAAGAATTTATATAAATATCAATATCATTTGAAATTTTAATTTTATTTTCAATATTGATAATATTTTCTGTTAATTTATTTTCAAGATTATTAGGTAAAATATTTAATATATAATTATTTAATTTACTTAAAATATATTCATTATCTTTATATTTATCTATTAATTCATCTATTTTTAAATGCAAATTTTTATTCATTATATTAGTCATTATATTAATATAATATAATTATTTTAAATTATATTTAATAATTTAAAGATTATATAGTATTAATAATATTAATGAATAATAATAATGATTATAAAAATAATATATTAAATATACAAACCGTACAAATATCACCGTTTAGAACATTAATGACAGCATTAAAAGATATATTATTAGAAACAAATATCACATTTACAAAAAAAGGTATAAAAATAATAAATATGGATAAATCACATACGATTTTAGCTCATTTATCATTAAAAGCAGAGAAATTTGAGAATTATACGTGTAATATGGATAAGATAATAATAGGTGTAAACATGATGCATTTATTTAAATTGATAAATCAAATAGAAAACGATGAAACATTAACAATATTTATTGAAGAATGTGATTATACAGATGGTGTAGTACAATTTTTAGGCTTATTGTTTGAAAACGCAGAAAAAAAACAAAAAAAATATTATAAATTGCGTTTAATTGAACCAGAACATGAAGAATTAGATATACCAAATGTAAAATTTTCATCTATATTAAATTTACCATCATCAGATTTTCAAAAAATAGTGAGAGATTTATCTTGTATTTCAGATAAGATTGAAATTAGTTCTGTTACAACAAAAAATAATGCAGAATTAATATTTAAATGTAATGGTAATTTTGCAAAAGCAGAATTAAGACGTTCTGAAACAGATGGTAGTATGAAATTTATTCAAAAACAAAAAAGTAGTATAATTATTCAGGGGGAGTTTTCATTAAAAAATTTAGGTTATTTCATCAAATGTACTAATTTATGTAATGATATAGAAATATATCTTGAAAATAATTTGCCATTAATCGTAAAATATGATGTAGCCTCTTTAGGTGATATACGTTTATGTTTAGCTCCTTTACCGAATTAAAATACTTATACCGAAAAACAATTATACCAAATAACAATTATATATTATAAACTATTTAAATTTATATGGATGATTTATAATATATGAGTACATCAAAAAAATCAGACATTAAAAAAGTACATAAAAAAAGAGGTAGAAAACCAAAAGGCGGTAAGATTGTAAATTATATTGAAGAAAAAAAAGAAGAAAAAATCATACCAAATATTATATTACATATTAAATGTTCCTTAAAAGATTTAGAATGTTTAGATGATAATGAAGTAGATATTGACAACTATCAATTTGAAAATAAAAAATTTGATAATTTAAATTATAAATTGATTAATAATAATGATCTTGAAAAGAATAATGAAAATAATAATTTAAATTATAATCCAATTAATAATGATGAAATAAATAAAAATAACACAAATGCTAATTTTAATATAGATATAGAATGTAAATTAAAAGAGTTAACATGTAAATTACATAATAATGAAATAAATCAAAAATCATCTTGTTTTTGGTGTACATATAGTTTTGATAATTTACCAATTTATATACCAAAATATGAAATAGATAATGTTTATCATAGTTATGGATGTTTTTGTAGCCCTGAATGTGCTACTGCCTATTTATTTAAAGAAGATATTGATTCTTCTAAAAAATTTGAAAGATATTCATTATTGAATAATATATATTGCAAAATATATAATTATAATGTTAATATTAAACCAGCTCCAAATCCATATTATACTTTAAATAAATATTTTGGGAATTTAACAATACAAGAATATAGAAAATTATTAAAAAATGAAAGAGTATTACTGGTAGTAGACAAACCAATTATAACATTTTTACCAGAATTATATGAAGATAATTCTTTACAAACTGTAAATAAATTTAAAATTAGAAGAAAAACTAAACAAGTATCAAAAAAAAATATACTAACTAATAATTTTAATATTTAATTATTCATTATCAATTATAATATTTGAATTATCAACTATATTATTTGAATTATTTAAAAACTTTTCTTTGTTTTCATTTATTGTATTGATAAATTCTTTTTTATATCGATATTTATTTGATGCGTCGTCTAAAAAAGTTCTAAATTCATTATATATCATTTGATTAGTAGTTGTATTTTTTTTAGTATTTTTTTTTTCAATTCCAATATATTCACTAATAATATTAATAATATTATTATTATGTAATTTTAGTTTTGTAATACATTCTTCTTTAGTATAATTAGTTTGTCTCATAATTATATTACATAAATTATCTATTTTATCATTATCATTATTCATATTTATATAAATATATAAATTTATTATTTTAAATAACTTTTATTAAAATAATATTATTTTAATATATAATGTTTTATTTACGAAAATTATGTAGTCCTGCTTTATTATATTTATTATTTTCTAGTACACAAATAATTATTGATATGTTTAATAGAATGTATAATACAGCATTAATGAAATTAATAATTACAATTGTTATGACATTTACCTTAAATTTATTTTGTAATCGCGGATTAACATTAATATCGTGGATTATTGTATTTATTCCATTTATATTAATGTCCGTAATAACTACTGTATTATTATTAATGCTTGGACTATCTCCATTTAAAGGTAAAATAAAATTTAAAAATCATAAATTTAATAATAAATTAAATGATCTTGATATATTAAATAATTCACATTCTGAAAATAATGATGTTACTACTTATAGTAAAATTAATAAATTTAATACAACACATTTAAATAAAAACAATGGATTATTTGTATTATAAATATATATTAAATAAATTTAAAAATATATAATAACATTATGTATATGTTTAATTTTAATAACATTTTAAATACATTTAATTCTATTGTTTTATTCGTAATTTCATCTAGATATATATCAGATAACAGAGAAAATATAAAACATTATTTAAATAATGTTTTAACAAAAACATTATGGAGATTAGAGAAATGTAATTTAATTATTAAATGTAATATAGATAAATTAAAAAAAAAATTCAATAATAATAATATTGATTATGAATTTTATAATGATGAATTAGAGTATATAAAAGATGATAAAATAGTTCTTAAAATTAATAATAAAAAATATAATAATATAAAAAATTTATTAAATTATAATATAGAATATGATTTTGTAGTGCATACTATATATAAAACTGATGATAATATATATATTCAAATATTAAAAAATATTGATGAAATTAATTATGATTATAAAATATCAAAATTAAAATTTATATATATAGATTTTTGTATGAATAGTGATGAAGAAAATAAAATTGTAATAGATAAAAATTATATTTTTAATATTATTGGTAATGTAGTATTTGATCGTTCATTTATGAAATGGTTTTTATCAAAATATCATAACATATCTTTAAATGATGAGAGATATACGATTAATACTATTGATAGTAATATTGTTTCAGATAAATATATTAATAATAATAAATTAAATGAATCTTTATTGATCAAAGAAAATAGTTTTGTTAAAAATGTAAATAATTAATATAATCAATGGTTATTATTAAATATATATTAAAATATAAATATAAAACATATATTTTAATATATTACATATATGTCAACCTCAACTGAAATATATAAAATTAATAAATTAAATAATAATTGGGTTTTATGGGCGCATTTACCTCATGATACTAATTGGTCTTTAGATAGTTATAAAAAAATATCAAATATTAATTATATAGAAGAATATATAGAATTATATAAAAATATTCCAGATACAATGATTTTAAAATGTATGTTATTCACAATGAAGGAAGGTATAAAACCTATGTGGGAAGATATAAATAATATTAATGGTGGATGTTTTTCATACAAAGTATTAGATACTAATATAATAAATACGTGGACAACCTTAAATTATATGTTACTAGGCGAATCATTGATGAAAGATGATAAATTATCTCAATATATAAATGGTATTTCAATATCTCCTAAAAAAAATTTTAGTATTGTTAAAATCTGGTTAAACACATCTGAATATCAATCATCTGATATTATAAATAATATTGAACCACATATAGTTTCTAATTGTTGTATTTTTAAAAAACACGAAATGAAATAAACTATATTATTCGATATAATTTTGTATATATGCCATTTCATTCTCATAACAAAATCTACATAATGGTTGATATATATCATTTCCAATTAATTCTTGATTTGTTTCATTTGTTAATCTATGACTAAATATTGCATCCCTTTTTTTACAAGAACTACATATAGATGACAATTTTGTTATTGTATCACACATAGGTATTAATTCTAACCAATTCCCAAATAAATCTCTTTTAAAATCGCCATCTAAACCTGCTAAGTAAACAATTTTATTATGTGGTGGACTTATCGCTTTTTTTACCCAATTTACTATATCTTTGAAAAACTGTGCTTCATTAATTAAAAATATATGTGTTTCATTAAATGAATTGATATTTTCATTAGTAATATATCCATTACAAGTTTCAAAATCATATACATCATTTAATCTTTCTGATAAAATACAAGGGACTTCTCTTTTATCGTGTGTATATAATACTTGTTTATCCGTATATCTATTATCAAAAATATAATTTATTACTTTTACATTTAAATTACAATATTTATATTTATTATAATTATTTATTAATTCACTTGTTTTTCCAGAAAACATTGGTCCGATTAAAATATGTAATTTACCAGAGTCGAAAAAATTATTCATTTTAATATCTGTAATGTCTGTAATGTCTGTAATATATTTATTACAATTTATTAAAATCAATTTTATAAAAATTATAATATTAATTAAAGAATTGTCATATTATTATTTAATCATAATAAATAATGAATAATAATATAATAAATAATAATATTCCCTGGATGGAAAAATATAGACCAAAAAATATAAATCATATTATTCTTGATGAATATAATAAAAGAATTATAGAAAATATTATTGATAAAAATATTTTCCCAAATTTATTATTACACGGTCCGCCTGGTACAGGTAAAACAACTACTATAATAAATCTCGTTAATATATATCAAAAAAATAATAATCAAATAAATAGTGAATTAACAATACATTTAAATGCGTCTGATGATCGTGGAATAGATATTATAAGAAATCAAATATATCAATTTGTAAATTCAAAATCATTATTTAATGAAGGATTAAAAATAATTATATTAGATGAGGTTGATTATATGACTAAATCCGCACAACAAGCATTAAAATACTTATTGAATGAAATAAATGATGATAATGTCAGATTTTGTTTAATATGTAATTATATTAGTAAAATAGATAAATCATTACAAAGTGAATTTATCCATTTGAAATTTAATATGTTACCCGCTATTACAGTTGTCAAATTTCTTAAAAATATAAATAATATAGAAAATTTAAATTATTCTGATGATGATTTATTATCAATTCAAAGAAATTATGATTCTGATATAAGAAGTATGATTAATTATATGCAATCAAATAAAGATTTTAAAAATATTAATAAAATTATAAAAAATGAAATATGGGATAATTTAACTAATGAAATAAAAAAAAAAAATATAGATTATATAGATTATATTATTGATGAATATAATATTCAACTTAAAAATATGATAACTGATTATTTAAAATATATTATTATTAATAAACAAGAGTTCGTTAATAGTGAATTTTTAGATATTTCGGAATTCATAGTCCATTTGGAAGATTATAGAGAGATTTATTTGAAAAATTTTTTTATAGAAGTAATGTTTCATTTATATAAAAATATTAATTAATATATACATATATTATATGTTTTATAAAATTCATAATATAACAAAAAAAAATAGAAGGGTTAAAAAATATAAAAATAATAAAAGAATTCTAAAAGAATCGTGTGATAAAATATCAAATGAAAATCAATTAATAAATAAAATTAATAAGAATTTTCCAATATTAAAAAAAAATAAAGAAAATATAAAATATACAATTTATCCATATTGTAACGAGAAAACTAAAATAGGTTTTAATTTAGATTATGTAAATAGACCTATTATTAAAAAAAAATTATTAAATAAATTAAAGAAAGAATATAATTATAATTATACTTTTAATAAAAATATAATTAAAAGTGATAATAAATATTATATATCACCTAAAACAAATTCAGAATTATTTTATAATTATATAAGTTATAAAAAAAACGATAAATTAATAGTTTCACATTCAAATTTTATGACAGACTTTTTTGAATATATATATAGTAATTTATTACAAGAAAATAAAAAACATAAAACAAAAGTGATATTTGATAATTTAGATATAATTCAATTAATCATTTTACCAAATACAAAAAATAATTCACCAAATAATATAATAATGGGGTTAATAATTAGGCGTTATAAAAATAATTATAAAGAAAATATTATTTATATTAATTCTGATAAATATAATAAAAATATTAAATTAAAAGAATTATATCATAGTGATATCCGTATGGTAAATATGTTTTTAATAAGACATTGTGTAGGATGTCATAATTTAATTTCTAATAAATTAATAAAAACATTTAAAGCATTAAGACCAAGTCAGAAAGGCCATTTAAAAATGGCAACATGTATAAAAGAAACACAATTAGAATTAAATAAAAAAATTAAACCATTACATAAATTATTCAAAGATTTTAGTAAAAGTAAATATACATTTGATAACTATTATGGATATAAATTTGGTTCATCTATTCTTTTTAGAGCTATATTAACAATGTTATTAATTTTCAATACTGTTTTTGTAAAAAAAAAAAGTCTTAAAAATAAAACTAGAAAAAATAAAAAATAATATACATATAATAATTATAAATGTTAAGTTCTGTATAAATATATTTATAGTGTTATATATTAACTTAAAATGAAATAAATTATTATTTCATCAATAAAATACATGTTTGTATTTGTAAATAAGTAATATTTTTACTGACAATATCTTTAATATCCCTCAATTTATTTGTACCTACATTATTAATTGCATTTTTTATTTCATTTTCATATTCCTGTGTTAACCCAACATAATCTTTATCTATTTTTTCATTTTTATCATTTTCCCAAATAGATAATATATGTTTTTCAATAGTCATTCTTTTAAATGAACGAATTTCTATAATTTCTTTAATTGATTTACCTTGTTTATATAAATTATAAGTTTCCATTTGTGTATTCGTTTTTGATTCTTTCTTTTTTTTACTTTTAGGTTTTATATCATTTAATTTTTCTTGACATAATTTTAATTCATTTAATAATTCACCACCATAATTTGTAATAAAATCTTGAGATATACCATTTATTTTCCATAAATCTGTTAATGTATTAGGTTTAGTTTCTCTAATATTTAATAATACTCTATCATTTATTAATAAAGTAGGTTTTATATTATATTTATTTGATAATTTCTCTCTAATATTATAAATATATTCACTATTATATTGTTTGTATTCAAATTGTTTAAACTCATTGTGATCATAGTTTATTCTAACTTTTATTGGTAATGCATTATTAACATTAATTTTACCTAATCCAATAACATATCCATATCCAAACATACTTCTGGATAATATATTTTTAGTAATTAAAATTTCAATAATATCTTTAAAATAATTTTCACTAATATTTAAAGGTTTATATTTTGTAATTAATTTATATAATTTTTGAGTTCCAATATTAAAAGATTGTCTTTTAATAAAATCATAAATGATTTTAGATTCTACGCTAATATCTCTAATAGTTACATCATTATCACCTATACAATTATCACATATATTACATTTATTAATTTCAGTAAGATCTAATTCGGTTGAAAAATTACCAGTTTTAAAATAATATTCAATCATTTGCTGTCTACATAAATTATTTTCTTGTAAATATTTGCGTAAAATAGAAAGTGATTCATTTTTTATTTTTATAAGATTTTCATCACTTGTTTTTGAAATAATAAATGACATTACATGAAAATCTCTTTCATTATAATATATAGTTGCCTTACTATTAATACCATCTCTACCTGCTCTTCCTATTTCCTGATAATATGTTTCAATATCAGAGGGTACTCCATAATTAATAACATGTCTAATATCTGATTTGTCAATCCCCATACCAAATGAAATTGTTGCGATTATTAATAATATTTCACCATTAATAAATTTTTGATGACTCTCCATTTTATCTTCTTTACTCATTCCTGCGTGATAATAACAACATTTAATGCCTTTTAGCACAAATTCATTATATAATCTTTCGCATTCTTTTCTTGTTTGGGTATATATAATTGTTTGTTCATCAATAATTAAATTATCAAATTCAGACTTTTTCTTTACTTTGATATAGAGATTGTCTCTTCTAGTACCTAATATATATTCATTTACTTCATAAACATTTGTAAATTCATAAATTTCTTCTATTACCCTTGGTGTTGCTGTTGCTGTTACTGTTAGTAATGGAATATTTTCGAACTTTTCTTTAATAATACCTAAATTTTGATAGCTAGGTCTAAAATCGTGACTCCATTGTGAAACGCAATGCGCCTCGTCTATTGCAAATAAACAAATATTTTCTTTTATATCTTCGAAATATTCTATATTAGAAATAATATATTCAGGTGTAGTATATATTATTTCTTGTTTTATTATATTATTAATATCTACAGATACTTCTGAATTCAAACATATTGCTTTTATATTTTTTGAAGTTAAATTCTCTCTTTGGTCGTTCATTAGAGAAATTAATGGAGATACAACAATTGTTATTTTTTTTTTATATGTTGCTGGAAATTGATATAGTAATGATTTTCCACCACCAGTGGGTAGAATAGCAAGTACATTTTCGTTATTTAATATATCAGTTATAATCTCCTTTTGATATTTCCTGAAACTATTAAAACCATAAGTAGTTTTCAAATGTTCTTCCATTTTGTTATTTGTATATTATAAGATGTAAGTTTTAAATAATACTCAAAATAATTCAATTTTATGTTATGGGATTTTTCATAACATAAAATTGAAATACTTGTGGAGTTTTTATTATATCTATCAAAACTGAGAAAATAAAACAACTTCAATTATGAGTACTTCAACCTATTGTGCCAACTCTAATGAATTAGAACGTGACATCCATAAAGATTTTGAACGTATGAAAGAAGAAAATGCTAGACTAAGAAAAGAAGCGGCAGAAGCTGCAGCAG
>Ga0129324_10002783_pt1 | contig 10566 bp, 10 predicted proteins | sample CPBDNA_7_FD_96879 | JGI IMG/M metagenome (GOLD analysis project Ga0129324, IMG submission 96879) | Freshwater to marine salinity gradient microbial communities from Chesapeake Bay, USA - CPBay_Spr_15_0.2_DNA | ecosystem: Environmental > Aquatic > Marine > Coastal | place: USA: Chesapeake Bay... | reverse complement strand
TTGTATAATTTATATTATTAACTAATTATACCCTTTAGCAATGAAGCTTGGATTATAATATTTTTTTTCAATATTACCATAATTTAAATCATTTCCTTCAAAATCTTTTATAGACCCTCCTGCTGCTTTTAAAATCGCATGAGCTGCAGCTGTGTCCCACTCCATAGTTTGACCGAATCTTGGATAAAGGTCAGCGGACCCTTCTGCTATCAAACATATTTTAAGAGAACTTGACTCATTTATAACTTTATTTATATTTTTATTCTTCAAATAATCATTCATTTTCTTATTATTATTAAAGAATGCACTAGTCAATACTGTTAGCCCTTCCGTTGGCGCCTCTCTCGTTTTAATCTTTCCTAATGATTCTTTATATGGAACTTTATCACCTCCCACATAATATAACTGATTTGACAATGAAGCATAAACCACGCCTATTATAGGCTTTTTATTACAAACTAATCCAATATTTACAGTAAATTCACCCTTTCTTTTTATAAAGCTCTTAGTTCCATCTAGTGGATCTATTAACCAAAAAATATCATGTTTTATATCTGAAATTTCATTTTCTTCAGATATAATAGGTATATTTGGATAAAGATTAGACAATTCTTTACAAATAAATTTATTTGATTCTGTGTCTGCAATTGTGACCGGAGAATTATCACTCTTATAATTTACTCCAATGTTATTTTTGGAATAATAATACATATGTATTTCACCTGCAGCACGAGAAATATCATTAATCTTCTTTATGTCTATGGATGGCAATAATATTTGCGATTTCATCATATAAACCTATATGCTTTAATAAATTATAGAAGTAATAAATATAGTATAAAGCATATTAATCATAAGCACTAGGAACTCTTTCACTTCATTATAAAGAAATTATCGATAAACAAATCAGAATATCTTATTTTTCTACTTGGAATATAATTATTATACATATATTATGAAATATCGTCTAATTCACAACAGAGCTAATTAAATTGCAGTGGTCTAGTCAGGCAATAGTCCTGAAACATCAAATATTCAGTGAAAATAAATTATTATGTTGGCTTTTTAGCCAAACACATGGCATTTACAAAGGCTTATTTACTCTAAATAATAAAACTCGTAACCAAATTCAAGTTGGAAATATAGTGGAAGCTACTTGGAGGGCAAGGTTACCAGAACATTTAGGTAGCTATTATATAGAGTTAATTAAACCTTTATCCATAACTATTTTAGAAAACAAACATAAACTAACCTCTATTGCTAGTATTTGCTCCTTGCTTAGCACAGCCTTACCAGAGCGAGTTGAAGAAAAGGAAATATACAAACATGCATTAAGTTTTCTTTTAACCGTAAAAGATCATAATGACTGGATCATAGACTATATGAGATTAGAATTATTGATTTTACAAGAGCTTGGATATGGACTTTCTTTTAAATCTTGCGTAATCAGTGGAGATAAAGATAATATATATTATGTTTCTCCAAAAACCGGTAACTCAGTTACAAAAAAAGTTGGAAGTGAATATCATGATAAACTCTTAAGAATACCTATTTTTTTTGTTAGTGAAGAAATTGGAAATGAAGAAGATATAATATTAGGACTCAAACTTACCGGGCATTTTTTAAATAAATATTTATACCAATCAAATTCAAAAGATTTCCCTCAAGAAAGAATGAGATTTGAAAAATTATATAGTAATTTTAAAACTAGTTGATTATCCTTCACTTATTTTATACTATATATAATATATAAATTCTTTCCAGAGTATTTAAATGAATGAAATAGGACTTTTAATTAGAAAGAATAGAATTGAAAAAAGATTAAGAATATCTGATGTTTCAAAAAAACTAATGATTCGAAAAGAATTTATAAAAGCTATTGAAAAAAATCAAATAGATAAATTTTCTTCAAAAGCATATTATGATGGCTATACAAAACAATATATAAAATTTCTTGATTTAGATATTTCAGACTACAGTGTTAAAAAGAAAGATAATGAAAATAATCTAAAAATAAATATACCAGAGAAAGATAAATTAAATCCAAACTTAACATTTGTTATTATCTCAATATTGCTAATAATTGTTTTTTACAAGCTATTTAATAATTATATTAATAACATAACATTATGAGAATTTATGCTCGCTAAATTTGCTTGTGACCCTATTTCTTCTAAAGGAAGATTACATCCTGAAACTAGTTTACTACCTGGTCAATCCCCTTTTGAAATAGATAGGCTAAGAATAATAGAATCAACTGCTTTTCGACGCTTAGAACATAAAACTCAAGTTTTTATTAGCAATATGGGCGACCATTATCGCAACAGATTAACTCATAGTCTAGAAGTAGCACAAATTGCTAGAATAATCAGTAATTCTTTAAATATTTCAGCAGATTTAGCTGAGAACATTTCTTTAGCCCATGATATGGGTCATTCAGCATTTGGACATGCAGGAGAAGATGCGCTTAACGATATAATGAAAGAATATTCACTTGAATTTGATCATAATGCACATGCAATAAAGATACTAACTAAACTTGAAACAAAATATCCAAAATTTGATGGTTTAAATTTATCGTGGGAAACATTAGAAGGAGTTGCTAAACATAATGGCCCCCTTCACAATCTCCACCCAACAAATTCAATCTTACTGTATAATAACCTACAATCTAATTTAGATCTAACTAGATATTCTTCACTTGAAGCGCAAGTTGCTGCAATATCTGATGATATAGCATATAATAACCACGATATAGATGATGGCTTTCGTGCGGGCTTAATAACTTTGGATGAACTTAGAGAAATTAGTAAATTAGGTAAAATTATAGATGAAGTGAAGTTAGGTAATCCTGGAGTTACAAATGACAAAATAATTTATGAATCAATTCAAAAAATTAGAAATTATATGATTATAGATTTAATTGAAAATACAAGGTTTAACATCAAAAAATTCTCTATAGAAACTTGTGAAGACATAAGAAATCACCATCTGCCTCTGGCCTGTTTCTCAGAGTCAATGGAAATATATCACAAAGAAATCAAAAAATTCTTATATAATAGAGTTTATAATTCAACTAATCTAGCTAGAGTAAGAGAAAAAGGAAAGAAAGTAATTCATAAATTATTCAATAAATACATGAATAACCCCAAATCCTTACCTGAGCAGTGGAAAGTTAGTATAAATTCATCTAACGAAAAGACAAGAGCAATAATTATATCAGATTTTATTGCTTGCATGAGTGATAGATATGCTATTGAGGCATATAAATTAATTTAATTAAAGTAGCTAATATTTCTATTAGCTACTTTAAAAATAACATTTAATTAGATATCAGAATCGATATCACAAGTTCCTAGATCAGAAATCTTTCCAGAACATTGATTATCTGGATTTAAAGAAAACCCATAATTATCATCATTAGATTCATCTTCATTATTTACTGAATCAAACATTTTTCGAGCTTTTTCAAAATTTTCTTCTTCTTCAGAAGAGGCACTGTTAAAATTAGAAAACAATGAACCCATATAACTCATAATAGATACAATGCTTGACTCATTTGTAGAGTTAACTGTTGTAGCATTAGTTGTAGCGTTAACTGCTGAAGTTTCTTCAGTTATAGAGTTAACTGTTGTAGCATTAGTTGTAGCGTTAACTACTGAAGTTTCTTCAGTTGTAACGTTACCTTCTGTTCCAGCTTCAATAGCATCATTTGCTATTTTTTCATTTTTTAAACGCTCTTCTCTAGCTTTTATAGCTTTTTCTTTTAATGCTTGTAAATTAGCCATTATTAAATTTCCTTAAATTAGAATTTGTAACTAACACCAAGTAAGATTTGATGCGATGAAAGTTTTCCAGTTTGAGTAATAGAGTTTTCACTACCTTTATATACACCATTTACATAGCTACTCTCAACTGTTCCTGTTTTGAATTTACCAAGATTTGCATACTGATAACGTAAGTCTAAATCAAAACTATCATTTATTTTGTATTTACTTCCTAAGCCTAACTTATAAGCAAAATTTGTTTTTGTATGCGAAGCATCAACTGATGTAAAATTCTCTATACCATTTGACATGTTAGCTGTATATAAACCAGTTTTGTTTCTAGCAATACCTGCGCCAATAGTTGCATAAGGGGTGAAATCATTAAATTGCCCAATATCATAGTATAAATTTAACATTGATACATATGATTTAACTTTTATATCACGTGTCGTAGTGAATCCATCAGCTACGTTACTATAATTATTAGAAAAACCTGGTAAATAATCAAAACTAGCACTCATGCGAAAATGTTCATCTAGTTTATATCCAGCTTCCACACCAATTACACTTGAATTCCCCATGTTTCCTTGTGAAAACTCATTTGTTGAGCTTGATCCATGCGCATAGCCAGTGTTAAACTGAACAAAATAGTCTTTTTTTTGCTCGCCTGCTGCAACAACTGAAGCAGAAGAAAGAGCTGTACTTGCTATTAAAGCAGCGAAAATAATTTTTTTCATTTATTAATTCCTTATTAATTATACTTAGTTAATATATTTTAACTATAGCGTAATATTATATTTGCATTTAATTAATGTCAATTAATTAATAGTAGAGTAGTTAATAGTTTTATTTATTGCTTTTTTAGAGTAAATATTATAGTTTATTAACTAAATATAATTTATAACTCGAGTTTAAAGATGCCCTACATAATTAGCTTTCTGCCAATTTTACTATTTGTTATTATTTTTGTTGGAAGCGGAATATTTTTTACTATAAAAGGCGTGGAAAATGCCTTCTACCAGTTATCTCCCTTAGTTGCGATTATGCCAGCAATAGCGCTCGGGTGGATTCAACATAGAGGAAAAACTCAAGACCGCATGAATGATTTCCTAGATGGATTAAGGCATCGTGATATTATTACAATGTGTATAATATTTTTATTAGCAGGAGCTTTTAGCGAAGTAACAAAATCTATTGGAAGTGTTGAAGCTACGGTCAATCTATCACTTTCATTCATTCCTACTAAATTTTTACTTATTGGCTTATTTTTTGTAGCCGCTTTTATATCCACGGCAATCGGAACTTCTATGGCCACCATAGCAACTATAGCACCAATTGCCGTTGGACTCAGTACGCAAGGAGCTTTTCCCCTAGCAATTGGAGTTGCAACCGTAATAGGAGGAGCTATGTTTGGTGATAATTTATCAATAATATCTGACACAACTATTGCAGCCGTATCATCTCAAGAATCAGAGATAAAACCTAAAGTAAAGCTAAATAGCAAAATAGCTGCAATAGCTTCTGTTATAACCATAATAGCGCTGTTATTTAGTGTTGATGAAAATATAGATATAATAAGCAAAGATTATTCTTTATTAAAAGTTTCTCCATATATATTTTTAATAATGTTAGCTGTTTCAGGAATCAATGTTTTCATAGCGTTGGTTACTAGCATAGTATTCTCATTTGCAGTTGGTATTATCAGTGGCGAATATAATATACTCAGCTGGAGCCATGACATAACCAATGGATTTTTAACTATGCATGAAATTATGTTACTTTCTTTAATGATAGGTGGGCTTTCTGGATTAGTTGGAAAATCAGCAAAAGCAAAATTAGCTATGAATCTATCCGCATGGATATCTAAACGTGGTGGCCAAAAAATGGCGCAGTTAGTTATCGCTAAAATAGTCTCTATTTTTAACCTACTACTTGCAAATAATACAATCGCTATTATTTTCAGCGGCGAGATTGCAAGAGATATCGCTAAAAAACATAAAATCCCACCGCACTACAGCGCTGTATGGTTGGATAGCTTTTCATGCGTCATACAAGGAATACTTCCCTACGGAGCACAAGTATTGCTTGCAAGCGCAATCGCAGGAATCTCACCTCTAAACGTAATTCCATTTGTATATTATTGCTACGCACTAGGATTTGTATCAATTATATGGATATTATTTACTAATCTCAAAAAGAATTAATCCCAGATTTTTATACCACGAGATATTTACAATTATGACTACTCATATTAGTTAAAATAAATTAACTAATAAACCAATTAAGTATTGACATTTATCAATTTATATTGCATAAATAACTAAATTACCATATAAAAGAAATAATAATGTTGACGGATACATCTCCTATAAAATAACATGAAAACATAGTTAATATTTGCTATAATTAACAATTAACTCGATTAATATAAAAAGGAATAATTGTATGAAGCAAAATAATTCACTTACCAATAAATATATAGCTCACATTGAAGATGCAAGATATAAAATGATTGGAGTTGCAAATGCGCTTTCTTTAAATGATCAAAGCCACAACCATATAATCAGAGCAATTAACGTTATTAATAAAATATTACATCTTGGCGAAGAACGTATATTGACAGTAAATGAGCTAGCATTTCTTGATACTATAATTGGTGTCACTAGCATTAGTAGCACTCCTATTGTCACTCAAGAAAGAATAATATTGCATTTAAACCATTATAATGAGTTGGTAAATGAGCTTGACCCACCAATACAGACCTCTTGGCTCACTACTATATTTAGTTTTATATCATGCAGAGGTATAAATAGCGCAGCCACCGTACATCCATATGCTAACTCAGGATTAACAGAACTCCATAGTGGCGGCTTATTATATAGAAGCGCCGCACCTGATATGAAAGAAATTACTAAAATAGAAAGTAAAAATTCATATAAAGAAACATATGTTTTACGTGATGATAAGGTGCCAAGCTTCAGTGGAGACTTAAAAATGGAACATTTTGATTATGACCCAGATTCTCCAAATGCATGCACTTAAAATAGCTTGAATTTTATTTACAAAAAATAATAAGGATCAATATCAATTTTTAGATGAATATGAGCTGGTATATTTACATTGCTTAGCCAGGCATTGATATATTTTTGTAGATTTATGTTGCGCCTAGTTTTTAATAAAATTCTATAGCGAAATTTTTCTCTAATTTTATAAATCAATGCCTGGGCAGGCCCTAAGACTAAAATTTCCTGGCTAATTGGAGCAATCTTAATTAGATCTTTAGTAAATTCTATAAGTCTTTTTTCTTGTTTACTCGAAATAATAATTGCAGCTAAGCGACCAAATGGCGGCATTAAAGCCATCTCCCTATTCTTCATTTCCTCAGTTATAAATTTTTCCCTTTCATAACTGGCAAGAGCAAGTATTAATGGATGATGAGGATTGTAAGTTTGAATAAAAATTTCACTATTACTAAGCTCCCTACCTGCTCTACCACTTACTTGTTGCAATAATTGATAGTTTCTTTCAGTGCAACGGAGGTCACCGCCCATCATGGCTGTGTCAGCATCAATAATTCCTACTAATGTTAGTAAAGGAAAGTGATGCCCCTTAGCTATGATTTGGGTACCAAGAATAATATCATATTCCCTATTTCTAATGGCATTTAATAGCTTCTCCGTCTCTATAGGATTTGTAAAGCTAGCTTGAGTCAAGGTAATTACTCTAGCACTAGGAATTAACTCATTTACTTCCTCTTCTAATTTCTCTATTCCAGGACCGCAAGCAACAAGGCTATCAGCCTCTACATCACAATTACTACATTTTTTAGGCACAGCAGCCACATAACCACATTGATGACATTTAAGCTTTTTTAGAGATTTATGATAAACCATTCCAGTTGAACAATCTTTGCAACATACCCGATGGCCACATTCCTTGCATAGCAGCATTGGAGCATATCCTTTTCTATTTATAAAGATTAGAGACTGCTGCTCTTTCAGAAGATTTTCTTTTAAAGAAGTTATAAAGCTTGGAGCAATAAAATAGTTTTTACGTTTTTCTTTTTTCATATCTATAATATGAATCTTCGGCATTTCTTGATCGTTATATCTACCAATCAAAGAAACAAGGCTAAGCTTATCATTAGAAACATTATATATACTCTCAAGAGAAGGTGAAGCAGAAGCCAATAACACAGGTATACTCCCAAGTTTAGCTCTCATAATAGCCATATCTCTAGCTTGGTAATTTACACCATCTTCTTGTTTATAGCTTTGTTCATGCTCTTCATCTACGATGATCATCTTTAAATTTTTATAAGGAAGAAAAAGAGCACTACGCGCCCCTATTATTATTCTAGCCTCTCCACTGAATATTTTAACAAAACAATCTCTTTTCTTTTTATCACTAACACTAGAATGCCACTCTAAAGGAGAGTAATTAAATCTCTTATAGATTCTATCTGCAATTTGGCTAGTTAGAGAAATTTCTGGCAGCAATATTAAAATTTGTGTGGATTTATCATTTTCTAATATTTTACTCATTGCAGAAAGATAAACCTCTGTCTTCCCAGACCCAGTTACACCATCAATAATTATATTTTGTTTTTTATCATCAATGAGTCTATTTATTCTATTAATTGCATCTATTTGCTCTAAATTAAAGTCAGGCTTCTTATAAGATAGTTCTATTAGTAGAGCTGGATCCTTATTTAACTTTCCTTTTAATATAAAATTTGCAATATAAGTTGGAAGCATCATTTTAAAAACAGCGCCAATATTAGCTATATAGTATTCAGCAACCCAATGTAAAAACTTAAGATCAGATGAACTTAATGAATGCATTGTAACTTGCTCAATATTGCGCAATTTTGCGATAGGAATATCACTTTCGTTTTGTATTTTCCATATTGTAGACACCACTTGTTTACTTCTAAATGGAACTATTACTAAATCACCTATCTTAGGGCTCTCACCTTCTGGGATGAGATAATCTAGTATACCTAAATTTGGAGTTAGTACTTGTGCTATTTTCATGAATTAGAATATATAATGCTTAAAACTTTGATTAGTATATAGAAGTTTTAGAGCTATTTCTATAAATATATTATACAGGAATGAATCTATATCCTTGATAAATACTTACCAAGGATATTATTTAAGTATAATTATAAATCAGTAGATATATCTGTAGAAGAAAATTTATTGCATCAATCACCTAAATACTCAGAAGACAAATTATAATATGAACCCTCATCTTTAATTAGTAAAGTTTATGATGTATTATTTTTCACCAATGATCTTTATTTCCCAATTAAGTAATATACCTGAATTTTCTAGCACTTTACTACGCACTAACTCACCTAGGTCTTCAATATCTTTTGCAGTTGCTTCACCAGTATTAATGAGAAAATTGCAATGCTTAGATGATACTTCAGCGCCACCAAGGCGAGTCCCTCTACAACCAGCTTCATCTATCAATTTCCAAGAACTATGTCCTTCAGGGTTTCTAAAACTACTACCACTAGTTTTACTACGGATTGGCTGAGTTTCCTCTCTTTGATCTTGAATTTGATTAACTCTTGCTTGAATATCTTCTTTTACACCAAACTTAACCTTAAAATAGGCTTTTGTAAAAATCAAATCATCACTTAGTGAATTGCCACGATACTTAAACCCACAGTCATTATTATTTAAGTAGACAATATTACCAGAGTGATCTACTGCTTCTAGCCTAATTAACACATCAGAAGTCTCTTTTCCATAAGCTCCTGCGTTCATAGCTAAAGCAGCACCAATTACCCCAGGAATTCCACTCAAAAACTCAAGACCTTCAATTCCATTCTCAACGCAATATTTGCTTACGTTGATATCTAAAGCCCCTGCTCCAACCATTAATTCATTTTCAGTATGTGAGATTTCAGTAAAGGATCTTCCAAGGCGGATAACCACTCCCCTAATGCCTCCATCACGAACTAGTAAATTAGAGCCAACGCCTAGAACTGTAAGCGGTAAATCTTTTGGTTTATTTTGTAGAAAAAATATAAGATCTTCAATATCTGCAGGCTTGAACAGATAATCAGCAGGACCACCAACTCCAAACCAAGTAACATTGTCTAATTTAAAATTCTTCCGATAACTTCCCCTAACTTCTGGAAGAATCATGATTTATATTTCTCTGGAAACTCATGTGCCCATCTGGTGCTTGTTCCAGCTCCCATAAATACAATAATATCTTTAGGATTAACTATATCTTTCATTTCTAGCGCTAATGATTCAACCGATACCATTCCATGTACAGCCTTTGATGTATAATTTTTTCTTAATGAAGAAATCAATATTTCTTTACTAATTCCATCAATTGGCTTTTCTCCAGCTGTATATATATCTGAAACAAATATTACATCTGCGTCTTTAAAACAATTAATAAACTCAGAAAACAAGCTTTCCACCCTGCTATAACGGTGAGGTTGAAACACAGCAATCACCTTAGATTCACTATTAGAGCTAACCACTTGTTTTGCAGTATTTAAAACTGCTTTTATTTCTTCTGGGTGATGAGCATAATCATCTATTACTACAGCTCCATTAACCTCTCCAGTTTTAGAGAATCTCCTTTTTACACCCTTAAACTTTGCAAATGCATCAATAATATGAATAGTTTTAAACTTTAGCTTAATACCAACGCTAATAGCAGCAAGTGAATTGAGAATATTATGTTTTCCTGGCATTGGAAGTTTAATCCCTGATATAACAAACTCTTCACCTATAATTCTTTTAGAAACCTTTACATCAAAAAC
>Ga0129324_10002782_pt1 | contig 10567 bp, 12 predicted proteins | sample CPBDNA_7_FD_96879 | JGI IMG/M metagenome (GOLD analysis project Ga0129324, IMG submission 96879) | Freshwater to marine salinity gradient microbial communities from Chesapeake Bay, USA - CPBay_Spr_15_0.2_DNA | ecosystem: Environmental > Aquatic > Marine > Coastal | place: USA: Chesapeake Bay... | reverse complement strand
CCACATACCGGCATCCGGCCAGAACATTTAGGCGCTCGGTATAGCTAATAACCGGCGGTTTCTTTTTGTATTCGGTTATGAACTCATCTGTGTTTAGCGCCACAACTACTTCGCCTAGTTGCTTACACTTTTTTAGGAACTCCACATGGCCGGCGTGAAACAGATCGAAAGTCCCACCGGTATAGATCCTTAGTCCCACCTGTTATCCCTTCGCACTTTTAGTTGCCAACCTAGTATGCCAGTATTTCCATCTACTTTCTTATTCGTGAAGACTGACCGGTTGCGCGCAAAGGTTACATTGTTGCGGTCGCTAAATCCGCTCTTGAGTGTTGAGCTGTTGTCGTGCAGAACCTTAGCCGGGATCTGATTGAACTTTACGCCTAGCTCTCTCATACGCCATTCGTATTCGTCATCGTCGTAGTAGATCGGGTGAAAGATCTCGTCCCATAATCCAGCCTGCAAGATCGCTCCTTCGCCGGGGACTACGCACGACCACGCCGGCTGTATGTCTACAAAGTTGAAGGCACTTGTATCAACTTTCTCAGCGATCGTAGCCAGCGATCCCGGCGCGAAGTAACTATCGTCATTCGGTATAACCCAATAAGGCGCGTGCGGCGTGGACTTTATTATCAAGTTCCAAGCGCCGTTAGCTCCTAACCCGAATGGAACTTGAATTATCCAAGTGTTCTTGACTAGGTCAGTTTGCACGACTGGCTCAAACTCACGCTTGCCAGAGTTGTCCACAATGACAAGGTGTTCGACTGGGTGATCTATCGAATCCAGCAGCCGCTGAGCCATATCAAACTTGGTCAGCGTAGCGAACCCTAAGACTGGGATAGGAGGCGCTTGAGTAACGGCATCCATTTATCGAACCAAACTTTCTCTGTATCGAAATCCTTAGCGAAGGATCGGGCTGCGGCGCTCCTAGTCTTACCGGTCGCATATGCCTGCTCTAGCGCATCCACGATTGAAGGAACTTTGGGGATCTGCCACCAAGCCCTCTGAGCGTTATCCCATTGCGGCTGCCCATCCACTAGCCAACCATCTTCACTAACTAAGTTGGCGCTAGCTGCCCAGTTAGATCCAATGACCCTAGTGCCGCAAGATTGCGCTTCGATAGTCGGAACACCAAAGCCTTCTCCCATACTAGGAGCTAGCAAAACATCCATCCCTGAATAAAGTGCCGCCATCATCTCATCATCTACGCCGAACCGGTAATCTTCTGGCGCAGGAAACATCACATCGTCTTTACTTAGGCCGCAACCTTTGATTAGATCTATCAAATTCCAGCCGGCCATAGCTCCTAGCGGTTCTGTGTGCAGATACAGGATCGCATCCGGGTGCTTCTGCTTGAAGATTGAGAAGGCCAGTATGTTTTCGCTATAAGACTTGCGATGAACTAGGCCATTAGCTTTGTTCGCCGCGACCATCCCCACCACGAACTTATCGTTAGCCTCAAAGTAATCCACAACCTTTTGGCCATCCGGCAAGGTTTCTCTGGGCTTGAAAGTTTTAGTATCTACTGAGTGCGGTATGTAAGTGTGTTCAATACCGGCGCTTTCTAATAGATCTGCGCCGCTCGGTGCCATCGCGATTGGGTGGACATTCTCATTTCTTAGCCAGCGCTCCACTAGCGGCGGCATAGTGATGTGATCTAGCGGAACCCAGCTAGCGATCTGGCGTATCTGCTGAAACTTAGGGTTCTTCAAAACCCACACATCGTAAAGGGTCAGCATTAGATCTGTTTTATCTGGATGCTTAGCCGCCCAAGCTAGGTGATCGCTAGGCGCTACATCATTAGAGTATCCATCAAGGCCGCGAGGGAAGTGTGGCACTTTGCCGTATGGGGTTTCTAGATCTTCAAACCGGCCTTCTAAGCCGTAGTTACTAAGAGCGGCTACATCTAGGCCGTGCCGCTTTAGGCGATCTACTAAGTGCTTAGCTTGCACTCCGTAGCCGGTGCTAACTCCCGGTGTGTTTGACCACAGGGTAACTGCGCCGGATAGTTTCTCTTTTTTGCGTGGATCATTTGTGGGCATAGTTTTAGCCTAGCAAAAAGAAACCCGGAGAGAGCCACCCACACACAGACTCTCTCCGGGAATTTATCTTCTAAGAACTAGCTTGCGCCACCCTTGAAGAACTTGATGTGACCCGAGTGGGTCAGGTTTCCATCTACTCGCATAAGCACACGGAAGGTCGTAACATCAGTGTTGAAGGCATAGTCGGTAGACTGTGCGATCTGCAAGCCGCCGGCCATACGAACCTTGTAGCTTGGCAGGTGTCCGAAGATAACAGACTTCGCGGAAGTCGCGGTGTCTGCCATACCGGGGTTCTCAACAACGCGGAAGCCAGCAAACGAGTCAGGCTGACCAACACCAACTTGGTATAGGTAGTTCCCTGCATCGTCCTTGAGCTTGCGCATCTTGCCGATAGAAGAACCATTGGCCATGTAGCCAACTCCGGGGAGACGGCGTGCCGCCCCATCCAGAAGGTAAGCCATGTCAATGAGGTTGTCAGCGGTGAATGCACCGGTAACACCAGTTGCGCCTGTAAGGGCAGATCCGGCTGCGGTTACTACACCGGTTGGCTCGACTGTTCCAGTTCCGGTGGTTAGGCCGGTGTTCACTGCGTAGCCAAGGCCGTTACCTGCCTGCTCTGCGATGAGAGCGGAGATGTCGAATCCAGCGTCAGCAATCAGCTCGTTGGCAACCTGAACCAAGAATGAATACTTGAAGGCACCTAGAGTGATTGAGCTGAAGGTTGGCTCGCTCTCGGCGATCGCTGAACCAGCGGACTTGATGGTTGCAGTTGAGTAGCCCGTGAGAGTTGGGATTGTTAGGTTCTCACCAGAAGTGGTAGAGATAACATCCGAAACATCTAGCATCGGACCAACTAGTCGAGCTACGGAGAATACCTGATCGTAGAACGACTGTGGAACTGTGTCGCTTGACCCAGTTAGTGCGCGCTTCTCGAAAGTTGCGCCACGCTGCTCGCCCATTGCGATTGCGCGTAGAATGTCTGCATCTGAACGGCTCTCTGAAACAACCGGAGTAGCCTCTGCGCTTGCCTCGGTGGCGGCGCGTGACCTCTCCTCGTTGCGCTCTGCAACTGCGATTGCTTCATCAGCTGATCGAATGTCTGCTTCGATGCGGTTGATCTTCTCAACCTCATCCTGCACGAGTCCGCGACCCTCAGCCTCTGCGCGATCGATGGTTTCCCTGATCTGAGCTGTTAGGTTTGCACGAAGCTCCTGCTGTGTCTTGATAAAAGACATTTGGATCTCCTTTGAATTAGTTATTTATTGCCGCCGCGCTAACGCTAGCGATCACCGACAGAGCTAACTCACCTTCGGTGCTATTAGTGTATCAGGGGTTCGGTTAGTCACTTGTAGTCAGATCCTTAGAGATAAGGCGAAAGCCGCCACAGGGGGAACGTGGCGGCTCTCGCAGGGAATCTACTTCGCAGGCCTAACGGAAACTTCGCGGCCGCTGAATTGGTATGACTTATTACCTGTGGCGTAGTAGTAGAGGTCAATACTCCGGTATCCCCATTCGTTGCGTTTTGCAATCAGGTTAGCTACTCGCTTCTTTGCCATCTCACTATCGTTGATTGCTATCTCGTAAGCGGTGACCATCTCTGGAAGCTCGTCAAACTTTCTGGCGATAGCAGCGAGAGTTATCTCGGTACGCAGTTGCCGTGCCGCTGAGTGCTTGTTGATTGCGTCATCGTTGGCTGCATCTATTTGGTGGTATAGCTTTACTAGATTGGTTTTGGTTTGCATTACTTTTGTCCTTTGCTTTTTAGTACGGCCTTGATAGTAAGCACCCGGCTCTGCTGAGCGATCGCCTCGTTGCGCTTGGCGTAAGCCTGATCGCGCTTGCCGATTGCCATATAAGTGTCACCTAGTTTTGCGTAAAGCTGAACTAGGTTCTCTGCTTCTGCTAGTTCTGCCTTTAGTTGCTCGATCGTGGTCATCTTTTGTCCTTTCCTTACTAGTAACTATAAACCCTAGTAGTAACTAATAGCAACTATTAGTAACTAAATAAAATAACTTTTAGATAACGAAAAACCCGGCCAGTAGAAAGTGGACTGGCCGGGTGCGAGCTGTTTTCTTTTAGCGTGTTTCGCTAGCCTTGGTTACTCGCTTCTCGTTCGCAGGTCTTTCGTGCTCAGTGCCATCTTGGACTTTCCCATCCTTGTCACCATCTCTGGCATTCGGGTTGTAGGGAACAGCAGTATCTAGACTTGCGATAGCATCAGCCCACTTATCCGCAAGCTGAACAATTAGGCCGCTCTCAGGATCTCCTGCTACTGAGAGAATGACCTTTTTGATTTCATCGCGCTTAGCCATTAGTTTCCACCCATCAGTTTTAGCTTAGCTTTCATTAGTTCAAGCATAGCCTTGTCACCCTCATCAACCTTCTCTGCTGGCTCAGCTTCTTCAACTGGTGCTAGTTGGTCAATGACAGTCCTTAGTAGTTCAGCATCCGAAGTTGTTAGGTTAGATCCTTCTTCTAGCTTTAGCACCGCATCTGCTAGTGCATCGCTATCAACTGAAGCCCGCTGAGCAACTTTATCCAAGCCACGAACCATAGTTGTTCCGGCTGTGGCCGCATACGCAGGGAAAGCCACAATGCTAACTTCGTGAAGTCTTACTGAGTTCAGCGTGCGAGTGCGACCATCATCGCTCCACTCATCGCCGCCGGCCGGGACTGAGAACCCGAAGCTCATAGAATCAATGTCCCCACGCTTCAGTAGGATCGCTGCATCACGACCGGTGGTGGTCTCTGGCAGATGTGCCTTGACTTTTAGCCCTCGGCTATCTTCCTCTAAGGTCAGCGTGCCTGCGCGTGTAGATCCCAGAACCTCACCGGTTTCGTGATTCCACAAAAGCTTTATGTCGTTGCGACCGCGCTTTAGGGATCTGCTGAAAGCGCCGGGTGCGATCCTTTCGATGAAGGGAAGCGGAGCGCTGTCTGAATTGAACACAGCCGCGTATCCCTCAAAGGTCATTCCGTTGCCTTCTTCGCGGATCTCAAAGTCCGCCGGGGTATTTCGTATTTCTATCTTTGACATACTCTCACCTCTCGCGCTCGTCAGCGCTCGATTTTCCTCCTCTAGTCTAGTCACAATCCTGTCAGCATAAGCTAAGGTGCGGCGTGCGGCGGCTGCGCTTGGGCCAGATCCCCAGAGTAAGTGAGCCACTACGCCAGCACTAGGATAATCATCCGCACTAGGTCTGGCGGAGGGACTGTCAAGATCAACCAAGTGACGAGCGATCCAAGCCCGAAGGCGAACCCACTTGTCAGCACTAACAGATCCATTTGCCATCGCACGAGCTTCGCGAATAGTTCTTTGAACCAGTCCATCGCCACCCTTACCTTCTTCGTAGTAGCGAAGTCCCTGCCTTGCGGCGGCTCGCATATACGATGGTGGGCTTAGATTTACTTGCCTGATTGCATAGTAACGCAGTTTATTTTTATCCGGCGCGGCGCGGAAAGATCCTGCGTATTCGCCACCGGGTTCTAGATCCTCGGCTAGCGATACGGCGATCATCTGGTCTATGGCTGATTCTTTAGTGTCGTGACAAGCCAGTAGTTCGCCATCATCTTTCACCACAGCCCACGCTGTGCAATCTGGGTGCTCGTCTGAGATGAAATATGGCATTAGTCCTGCTTTATGCAAAGAGTGTGAACTACACTGCCGTCGGTGTCGGAGATAGCCCAGAGGTCACTACCGGGATCTAGCTGTATCTGAAAAGTCAGATCGGAATCTATGTGCAGGCCGTTAGCTGTTGTCACATTAGCGCCGCCGACATACACTTTGTCGGACTGTGCGTGCTCATCGTTGTGAACCATCACAAGTTGCCCTTGTGATGAAGCCGTGCAAATTTTAGTTGCGGTCGCTGTGGCTAAAGTAAAGTGCTCTGTGTGTATCGGCATTACTGAACCTCGTAACTACCCTGTGGATCTTCCGGGTCTAAGTTGGCTAGATTTTGTAGCTGAACGCTTGGCACGCCGGTGTGAGCGATCGGTGGCAGATCTAGGGCTGATAGAACTTCCGCAGGATCGTAACCAACCTGAACCAATCGCGAAGCCATCGCCACGCGCTTGTCTTGCTGGTTGATAGTGCTGGCCTGAACATCCACATTAGCTAGCGGAACTCTAACTGTGTCAGCAGAAGGGTCAGCAATAATTCTTAGATCCTCTAGCCGGCGAACATCGTTGATAGATAAGAAGCCGCTTTGTAGCCCGGTGCTGTATGCGCTCATACGGCTGTTGATGTCAGCGCGGAGAAGTCCGTCTATGTTGAACTTAATGAACGCATCCTGCCCACCGGGGGACATCGCCAGTAGCGGTGACATTGCGTTTTCGATTTTCTGGATAATCGGCCTGAGACAGTGCGTAACCCAAGCCAAGTTGTTCTGCTCTACCGAAGCGTAGCTGTTAGTTCCGGGTAGCCCTAGCAGGTGAGGAGGGACATTGAACGCACGCGCTACATCCTCAACAGCCATACGCCGGCTGTCAATGAACTGCGCCTGATCGTTGTTCACGCTAGTCTCGCGATACTTAGCGCCGCCGGTTAGAACACCAGTCTTGTGCGATCTGTTCCAACCCTTGTGCCTTGCATCGAAAGACTGAGCTAGCTGTCTAGCCTGTTCACCGGTCAGCTCATCAGGGAACTCGATAATGCCTTGAGTGGTTGCGCCTTGTCCGAAGAACTTAGCAGCATAGTTTTCTAGCGCCATCGCTAGGCCAAAGTTTTCTTTCAGGGCTTCTACCCGGCTAACACCGCGCAGGGTTCCCGGCCTAACAACATCGGCAATGTGGATAATTTCTTCTGGGGTTAGTTTGCGCTTTTCGCCTTCGATCGCGTAACGAACCTGACCATACGCCGGCCGCTCAATCTTGACCTGTTGCGGATTTAGGACAGTCATATTGACGATCTGCCCATTCTGCGTAAACACGCGGATAAACGCATTGCCTTCTAGCAACATACTTACGATGGCTTGGCCATAGAAACTTTCGCGAGTTGTGTCCACATCTGGCTTGTTTACCCAGTCCGGCTTAGGTCGCATCGGGAAGCGATTGCCATTCACGCGCCGGTGCGCATCCATTGGCAGGGTCGAGATAGTGTCACTGATAAGCGATACCGCGCTAAAGATCGCGCTGATTTGGAAAGCGGTATCTGGGTTGATCTTCGTGCCAGAGTTGCTGGCTACCTCAATGTCATCCCCGGCGGCGAATACAGTTTGATAGCTGATTGCCCTTCTCTCGAATAAATCCCTAAGCATTAGCGGCGCTCCAAACTAATTCCGATTGCGATTGCGAAAAGACCTGCCACTATTACTCCGGCCGGTGGGAAAATAAAGCCGACACCTAGCGCGACTGTTAGTGCGCCTGCGGCCTGTAAAATCGTTGCTACCATAATTCAAATGTAGAACTGCGGCACTTTAGGCGGTTCTACCATCTCCTTCATTTGTAACGCGCGGTCTAAAGCAATGATACCAGCAACCGCCGCGTCAATCTTGCGTGGACTGTGTCGGTGCTCTTTTACGATGCGTGGGCCATACTGGTCTATCTTGACTACCGCGTTGGCTAAGTGCCGCGCCATCATCGGATCGCCATCGTGTTCCAGTTTCTTTTCAACCACCGCATCGTAAAACTTTTGACAAGCCGGCACCATACGCCGCGCACTAGTGCTAGGCCACTCAACAATCGGTATGCCTTTTTCCATTAGGACGGCCATAGATCTCTGCCAACGGAAAGGGTCACACGCTACTTCCTGAACATTGAACCGGCCGCAGAAGTCAAGGATCGTGTTTTCTACCTCTAGCGTGTCCACGCGCCAGTTGTCAGGATCTTTAGGCTGCCGCTCCCAAGCCTTCACCAAAAACACATAAGGCTTCTCGTCATCCGTCTGCGGAATACTGCTACCGACTACAACTGTGCAGTCTCCATTGAACGAACCATCGAAGCCGAGAATGTATTGCGCTTCGGGGTCTAAGTCTCGAGGGCTTGCGACTTCTTCCCAATGCGTAGGGTTGAGCCAAGCATTTTGAGAACTCACCCATTGATTGCAACGCTTAGTTCTAAACTCAGCTTCCGGCGTGCGCCTAGCCATCGCCTCAAAGTCCTCGACATTGTTTAGATCGCCGTAACCGGGATTAGCCTCGATCCAAGTTTTAGGATCTAAGTGATTAGCCTCAGCATCGGCCTCCCACCAAGCCATATAAAAACTAGGGTCTAGCGTTTCACCACGCGCTACTTTTTGCCCATACTGATACAAGCTATAAGCCACGCTGTCTTGCCCGGTGTTGTCTGTTTTCACGCCGGCCGTAGTTATAGATAGCAACATTGGTTCGCGCCTAGCGCCCATACCCAAAGCCATAACATCAAACAGTTCACGATTAGGTGCGGCGTGCAACTCATCAAATACCACAAATGTAGGCGATAGTCCTTCTTTGGAATAGGCCTCTGCTGACAGCACGCGATAAGTCGAGCCGGTGCCGACTACTTCGATCGCATCGCGATAAACCCTAGTGAGTTCTGATAGATCGGGGTTGGCTTCTACTATGCGCTTAGCATCCGCGAACACGATTCGCGCCTGTTCCTTTTCAGCGGCACAGCTATAAACTTCACCGCCATCGTCACCTAAGAACAGCGACCACAAGGCGAGGTTAGATCCTAGAGCGCTTTTGCCATTCTTTCGGGGCATACCTACGAGCGCGGTGCGCGTGGCTAGGCGGCCGTTTGCATCCGTCCTAAATAGATCGCGTAAAAGGTTCTCTTGCCAAGGTCTAAGCTCTAGACGGCTACCTGAGCGGCCGGCAACTGTATCCTTAGTCACCATTCCGTAGGTGTTGATGAAAGCGATTACCTGTTCAGCGCGGGTCAAGTCTCCGTCTGGGTTCACCGGCGTTACCCACTTAGGCGGCCAAGCGGTCACGATGTCATCTGCTTTAGCTCAGCTAGTTTGCTCTGGCGCTTTACTTCGGCTAGTCCTAAGCGTGCGCGATCGGCCGGGGTCAGTCCCAGTTGCGCTAGGTTGCTTTGGATTTGCCGCTCTATCTCTCTTAGGCCAGATCGGATTTTAGGTCTATCACCATTGCGATCCTGAAACACTAGGTTGCGCAGGATTGCTCTTTCGTCAATCATCTCGGCGGTAATCATCATTAGTTCAATGTCAGCTTTAGGGCTGATCCAATTTATAGCAACATCCCAAGTCCGATCCCAAAAATCCCTTCCCATCTTGCCTAGCGGTCGCATTGGCTCAGGGATAGTAACTGCCGCTTCTAATGGAACAACGGCGTTAGCGGCCGGCAGAGGCCGTTTGCCGGGGTTACCTAGCCTCCGCTTTTCCTCTAAAGGCTTAGGCGGTCTGCCAGTTTTTGCCATTTAGAACCTCGGTTCGTGTAAAAATTTGCACCATTTCATAAGGATTTCATTTGGGCGGCGAGGATTGTCCCGGATCTCATCTCCCCACTTAGAGCGCAAAAATGCGATCGCCTCTTGCTCTCGCTCGGCTGTGCGAAAATCAACAGCGCCACCGGAATTAGTTCTGTGCGCGAACTTAGGCAAAAGAACATCTATACGCGCTACGCCGCCGTATTCGTGTAAGTGCTGGAGCGTGTAGTCATAATCTTCTTTCAACTTCATCCGAGGATCAAAGCGCAGGTTAGTTCCCGGCGAAACCGCGATAAAGTCACCGACAATAAAGTGTTCAAATTTCACAGGCTTGTCAGTATCCGTATAGAAAGCATTTGCGGTAGGTGATACACCTGCCAGTTTCAGTCCAGTTTGCTTCAAAGTTTCTAGTATTAGATTTACAGCTTCATCGAATGTTACTGAGATTGTGCGACTCTTAGTTAGCGCGCGGTCAATCCGTGAAAGATCATCGCTGAGCTCGATTGCTGTTACGCCTCTGTCGTGCGCTAGGTCAATGCCTCGATTACGGCTCTCGCATAGATCGCCACCAGTCACGACATTCGTTGCACCAGCATTTAGATACGCTTCGCGGTCGCTATCCTTAGTCACCCAAACAACTTGTTCCCCTATTAGATCTTGCATTTTCTTCACATTGTCGGCGCGATTAGTGCTAACAATGCTTACTACGGCTTGCCCGTTAGCGAAGTCCCTGATCATTTTGCTCCTGTGTGGGTCGTGGTGTTAGCTGACTATACGCGTATCGCCGTTAGATCGTCCAGTCGGTATCTTTTCTTTTAGTTTTTCTGGGGTATCGTCGAGCATCCCGGCTTCGCGTTGTGCGCGGCGCTTACGAGCTTCGCCAACCTCAACTGCGTAGGTGTGGCAGTCTTTCATACCGCGCTTAGCGTAGAACACGATTGAGTAGCGGTATCCATCCTTAGTCCTAGCTTTTAGTGGCGTAACGCCGTGAACTAGCGCATAACCATTGAACCAAAGCGCCCAACCATCGCGGCAGTTGATCGTGATGCCATACTCCGGCATATGTAAGTGGCCGCCGTCCATACCGCGCCTAATCACCGGCATAGCTGACCAAGTATCAAAGTTAGATCCATCGCGATGGTAGGGCAAGGCTGAGGACT
>Ga0129324_10002780_pt1 | contig 10573 bp, 14 predicted proteins | sample CPBDNA_7_FD_96879 | JGI IMG/M metagenome (GOLD analysis project Ga0129324, IMG submission 96879) | Freshwater to marine salinity gradient microbial communities from Chesapeake Bay, USA - CPBay_Spr_15_0.2_DNA | ecosystem: Environmental > Aquatic > Marine > Coastal | place: USA: Chesapeake Bay... | reverse complement strand
TTTTTCTTATATTATAAAAAAGAAACATTATGGTTAGATATGGGTATTGTTGTATCAATACAGAGTTGGGCAAGCAAGGTATTCGTACGGGGCGTACGATGATTCAACGAAAATTTGAAGAGGGTGGTTTGCAACTTGCTTCTGATATATCTCTAGAAAATGCAATGGATTTACTTCCTATACTGCAATGGAATGAGGAACGAGGTATTAAATTATTTCGTATAGGCTCTGAGATATTTCCTCGTTGGAATCATTATAAGCTAGAAGATTTACCTGAAATTGATCTTATTGCTGATATACTTCGTGAGGCAGGTGATTATGCTCGAGAACACGGTCATCGACTTACCACACATCCAGGCCCGTTTAACATTTTAGGTTCACCTGATCCAGTTGTTGTAGATAATACAATTGTTAGTCTCGAGCGACATTCACAGATGTTTGATTTGCTAGGTTATGATAATGCTACACCTGATAATCTTATTAATATTCATATAGGTGCTACTTATGGTGATAAACCTAATACAATTGCTAGATGGCTTCGTAATTTTGATCGATTGTCAGATCGTCTTAAAGCTCGCTTAGTTGTAGAAAATGATGATAAGGCTTCAATGTATTCTGTACGAGATCTGTATGAAATGATTCATAAGCAAATAGGTATTCCAGTTACCTTTGATTATTGGCATCATAAATTTAATACCGGCGACTTATCTGAACAAGAAGCTTTTTTTATGGCTCGAGAAACATATGAAAAACATGGTGTTACTCAGTGTACCCATTATTCTGAATCTAGGCGTAAGGAGTATCAAACAATGCTTACCGAGGCAGCTGCCCAACAAGGCATTGAATTTGATGAATTAGCAGAGTGGCCTTCATTTGCTAAAATATATAAAGACTTCAGCAAGATTAAAGAACAAGCTCATAGTGACTTTATTTTAGAACTTCCTAATACTTACGACGTCGACAATTTAGATATCGAAGTTGAAGCAAAGGCAAAAGAACAAGCGTTGTATCAAGCTAACTTGTATAAATCTGCAGAGATTTTATTTGATTAATATTTATATAAAAGGAAAGTTATGGCACATTATCGTTTTAAAGCAAAAATTACTGATGACATTGAAGATGCAAAAGAAATCATTAAAAATTCAGTAAAATCAATAATTGCAGGTCATGCGGACAAAAACGCAATAATATCTAATTTAAACGTAGCGGTAGAAAAATTAAAATCAGCGAAGTATTATGTTGATAGAGAATAATGAAAAATATTTTTCCATATGTTGTATATGTATCGGCATTTGCATTAGCAGGTAGTGCTGCATATTACAGTGTATTCGGATTAAGTAAATTATTTTCAGCTCAAGCATTAGCCGTTGTAGTAATGGCTAGTACATTAGAAATTTCTAAACTTATTACTGCATCATATCTTCATCGATATTGGAAACGTATCGGAGTATTGCTAAAAACATATTTAGTTACAGCTGTTTTTATATTGATGTTTATTACATCGATAGGTATATACGGATTTTTAGTATCAGCGTATCAAACAACTGCAGATCAACTTACAGTATTAGACAAACAAGTAGATGTAATTGAGTTGAAGCGTGAAAGATTTCAAACACAATTGGATGAGTATTCTGCAGAAAAAAAGCAATTGAGTGAATCAATATCAGAATTGTCTAAAGGATTATCTAATAATGTAATTCAATATCGTGATAAAGAAACTGGTGAAATTATAACAACAACATCGTCCTCTACTCGTAAAGTTTTAGAACGACAACTTGATGATTCTAAACAACAAAGAAATACAGTAAATTTAAAAATAGAATCATTAACTGATTCAATTACTAGTTTGGATTTGCAAGTATTAGATATAGAATCAAATAATGATGTTGCTGCAGAATTAGGCCCGTTGCGATATGTAGCTGAATTAACTAATCAACCAATGAATCAGGTTGTGAATTGGTTCATTCTTATTTTTATTTTTGTGTTTGATCCGTTAGCAGTAACCTTACTAATTGCAGCACAAATTGCAAATAAAAAAACAGATATGACCGAACAAGATGTAAAAGATGGATTGTATGATGATTGGGATTCAACTCTTAATGATGGTTTGGATGACACGTTAGCAGCAGAAGAATTTGAAGTCGACGATATTGAATGGCTTCAAAAACAAGCTGAACGGGAAGAATTATATCAAGAAAAGAAAAAAACAAATAGACCTAAAATTATATCATAAGTTATGGCAAAAAAGAAGTTACGATCAGATGGTTATGTTACCATGAAATGTAAATTATGTTCAAACAAAGTAGAACGTGTTGATTCTTCAGCAAAATCAGTAATGTGCTGGGAGTGTACACAATTATATACTGAAGGATATTCTTTACAAGAAATTTCAGAAATGGGTGAAAAAGAAAGAAGTGTTATCTTTGTTAGATAACTTTTTTTCATTATATTATAAATAAAAACAGTTACGAATGAATCTATCCGCAGAGACAATCAAGCAAAATTGGGAAACATACCGTTCTAGAGTAAATGAACTATTTCCTACACGAAAAGACTCGCTCAATAAAATGTATGACGAGTATGAAAACAGAATGGCTATGATGCCAGCATCTTCAGTTGCTCATTATCATAATGCATTTGCTGGAGGCTATGTTGCACACGTTTTAAATGTAATGCGTTGTGCAGAGTTACAATATAATATGTGGAAAGGCGCGGGTGCTGATATGTCTGGTTATACTTTCGAAGAATTGATGTTTGCAGCAATGCATCATGATTTAGGCAAAGCAGGATTTCCGGGCGAAGGTAATGAAGTATACCAAGTTGAAACATCTGATTGGCATCGAAAGAATATGGGAAGGATGTATAAGCATAACGAAAATATTCCTTTCACGATGGTTCCTGATTTATCAATCTTTTTGCTTCATCAATACGGTGTTGATATGTCTTGGAATGAATATCAAGCTATCAAAATTCACGATGGTATGTATGATGATGGTAACAAACCATACTTCGTTGCAAGGACAGCTAAAGCAAAATTAAAAACAAATTTACCGTTAATTCTTCATCATGCAGATCATATGGCAGCTCAAATTGAATATGAAACATGGAGAAATTCACAAAACGAAACACCTAAAGTGTCAGCCCCAAAAGCTAAAGCAACTAAAACAACAGCTGTAAAGAATTTAGCTGAAAATAATCCTGAGTCAGGAAAGGGTATTGCTGATATCTTTAGTTCATTTGGAGAATAATATGACAATTGTATTTTCAATTATAATGACAATATTTGGCTTTGCTGCTGGATATTTTGGGTATCGTGCTTACATCCTAGCAGGAGTAGTTGCTGATGATAGAGAATATTTAGAACAATTAGAATTTACATACGCAATGTTGTTAGATAGAGTGCGTCAATCATATGACGAAATGCAACGCATAGATTCTAAAGGAGCATTTGAATCAGACGACGAAGCTGGAACAACATTTGCTTTATTAAAACAAGTTATAGACGATTTATATGAGGAAGCAAATGGGCCGCAAAAAGAAGAAGAGTAATAGATATTGGACGCAGATAACAGAATTTGCAGTCACTGCATATAATCTTTCTGAGCCGGAGCCCGTGCTTCGGGAACGCATATATAGAAGATTTTTATTTCCTGCACTAATGAAAATGGCAGAAAATTTAATCAACAAGATGAAGCCGGATTATATTGATTCATCATTTCAAGACCTTCAGACAGATCTAGTAACATATCTTACAGAACGTCTAAGTAAGTTTAATCCAAATGCTGGGAAAGCATATTCATATTATACAAGAACTGCATTTAACTATTTAATTGCTGAGAATCAAAAAGGTTATGCAAAACTTAAAAGTAATCTACAACCACTCAATGTTGATGAAGAACGCAACGTGTTCATAGAAATGCATAATGATGAAATGTCTGAAACAATTGAGTATTTCATGAATGCATATGTAGATTATTGTTATGATAATCTAAATCACATATTTTCAAATTCAGCCGATATCCATGTTGCTGACTCTGTGTTACATTTATTTGAAAATCGAGAAAACATTGAGCAATTCAATAAAAAGGCTCTTTATATCTTTATAAGAGAACGAACTGGTTTAGAAACTAACAACATTACTAGAGTTGTAAAAGTATTAAAACAAATATATCAAGACAAATTCAAAGAATATGAAACTAATAATTTCATGATTCTGCCGTTCTAATATTTATTTTAAAGGACGGTTTCATGGAAAATACGGAAGAATTATTTAAAGGGGTATCATTTTCTGACCTGATGTCTGACGTATATCATAATTCTAAAAAGAAAGATCGACAGATCAATCAACTTATATCTCAGTTACAGCCACTAATCAAAACTACATCTGATGCTACAATTGTAGTTCCGTTGATTAAAGAATATTTAGATATCGCAGTTAAAAATGACGACCATCTTGTTAAATTAACTGCAATAGTTCAACGGTTTATTTCTACAAAACAAACTATTGCCGGAGAAGGTTCATTACTTTCAGAAGATGAGAAAAAACAACTTCTTGCAGTGGCAAATGAAACATTTGAAAACGAATTAACGGAAGAAGTAGAACGTCTCGAAAATGAAGATCGAGTTCTTAAACAAAAAATTGCTGAAGTTAAAGAGAAGGTGAGTCAGAATCATGACAAAGACTAAAATTGAATTTTTCATAGGGGAAGTTGTTGAAGTATATGAAGAAACATATCAAGACAACAATTCTAACAATCTGTATTCAGTTTTAGTTAAAACATATAATGATTATAACAGCCAACGTTTATATTGCCAGCCGGCTAGTATTAATATTAAACAAATACCATTAGTTGGAGAACACGTTTTTATATATAGAAGTTTAAATGCTGAATCAAATGATAATAAAGTACGAACAAGATGGTATTATCTAAATACATTACCTTTACAATCGTCAATTCATCATAATTCTTTGCCAGGAACAACTAAGAAGTCACAACAACAAAAAACAGATATTGATTCTTCTGTTCCAAAATCTACTCAAGACGCTAACACTTCACAACAAACGGCATTGGGTGATACCTTTCAAGAAAGAAGTGATATCCCATTCTTACAACCATTCGAAGGTGATCTATTAATAGAAGGACGTTTTGGAAATTCTATTCGATTTGGAAGTACTCATACTGGCACAGGTAAATATAGTCAAGCTCAATCTTCTGTGCTTAGCGGGCCTGCAGGAAGCCCTATCATAATTTTATCAAACAGAAAACCAGGTACACCTAAAAAATTTACATTAGAAAATGTCAACGATGATTATTCTTCAATATATTTAACGTCGCCCAATCAAGAAATAAAAACAATACAACTTTCTAAAGAATTAACACGCTCGAATGGGTTCAGTGGTTCACAACTCATAGGCTCAGCTGATAAAGTAGTATTACAAGCTAAGGCTGGAACAATTGTATTAGATGCATCTAAAAGAATATCAATGAATGCCGATGAAATATTATTAGGTAGTGAAGGAGCCACTTCACCATTAGTAAAAGGTGATGTATTAGAACAAGTATTGAAAGCAATAATTTCTGCAATCAGAGCAGGCGTCATCGGGCCTGCAGGTGCATATTCAACACCAGTACCAGGCGAAGGCGCTCTAGCTACAGCAGAAGGATTATTAAATTCAATGAAGAGTACTAAATTTAAAATAGACAAGGAATAAGTTATGCCAGTAAGTCCTCCATTAGATAAAATACCAGCAGTTCCAGCACAAGCAGTAACTGCAATCATGGAATTAGTAAGCAATCAAATTAACAATTTACAAGAACAAGCAATCGATGCTATTGAACGTTCTTCATTGCCTGATCAGGTTGATTGTGATGACCCGAGAGTTCAAGCAGCTATCGAAGCATTTGATAATTTGAATGATTTAATCAATAGAATTCGTGATTTAATACCTACAATACAGCGTATTACCAACACAATACAAACCGTGATTGGAGTTGCCCAAGCTGTGAAAGCTGCGCAACTTCTTAACCCAGCAACTGCTCCAGCTGTTATTGCTGCAGAATTACTAATTGTACAAAACATGACTATTGCAAATGCATTAATTGCAATTCAGCAGTTTAAACAAATTCCAACACTAATTGAAAATGCAATATTAGGATTAGGACCAACACTGTTAGATGTAGCACAACGTTTAGCAACTGTATGTGATGAAAATGGAATAGAATTTAATATTGACAATTTGAATTTAAACGCACTAGGTGAAATTGATGTTGATGGCGATGGTATTGGAGATTTAGGTATTGATCAACTTGATGGTTTACTTAAGCAGCAGCGGGCTCTATTGCAATCATTAGAAGAAGCTCCAAGTAAAGTGTATTCCAATATTGGTGCACCAGGAGTAGATCTGGGAAAACCAGGCGATTATTATATTGATTTACAAAATAAATTGATATATGGTCCAAAGCCTACAAGAACAGATTGGGCAGATGGAATAAATTTTGAATAAAATTACAGTGTAAATATTTATTAAAAAAGAAGAAACTATGGATTCAAAAACATTAGTTAAAGTTTTAAAAAAAGTGGTAAGAGAAGAAGTTCGTTCTGTTATTAAAGAAGAACTTTCTGAAATCTTGCAAGAAGGGTTACAATCAACAATCAACGAAATGTCGATTACAGAAACAGCAACTCCAGCACCACAAATTATAAAATCAAAGAAAAAGAAAATTGAATTCAAAAAAAATAAATTTTCAGACATTCTTAATGAAACAGATTTGTTGCGAGAACCATCGCCATATGGTGCAATGATGAATCAGCCATTAAATGAAAACATTACAATGACGTCAGCTGACGCACAAGGCTTTGGCGCGGTACGTGAAAAAATGCGTGCACAAATGATGGGTATTGAAACCCCTTCTGTAATGGCTGATCCAGAAACTGGTAAATCTTTGCAAGTAGATCCAGTTGTAGCAAAAGCAATGACACGTGATTATTCAGCGTTAATGAAAGCAATGGATAAGAAAAAAGGTAAAGGATAAGTAAATGGCTTTTAGAATAGAGTCTAGAGAGTCGTTTCGTAGAGATGATTCGCCAATTGCAATTAAAACGCAATTTGCTAAAGACAAACTATTCACTCAATCATTTACTACAGATGATCAAGCAGTTTCTAATCTGAAGAATTTATTGCTAACACGTAAAGGCGAACGATACAATTTGCCAACTTTTGGATCTAGTTTGCTAAACTTAATATTTGAACCAAATACAGATCAATTAATTCAAGCAATACAAAATACTATTAAAGAAGCAGTTTCATTTTGGTTACCATACATACAAATTACCAATATCGATGTTGTGGCCGGGCAAGGCAATGCAACATTAGTACATCAGGTTAATGTAACAGTATCGTTTCTAGTAAAACCTACAGGTTCTGAATTAACTATAGCTGTTTTTGCAAATGAAAATGGCGACTTCGAAGTAGCAGAGGGATAAAATGGCAACCGAAATTAAAAAAGACGTAACATATTTAGGAAAAGATTTTGGTCAATTTAGAAAAAATCTAATTGATTTTACCAAACAATATTTTCCAGATACCTATCGAGATTTTAACGAATCGTCGCCTGGAATGTTGTTTTTAGAATTAGCATCATATGTTGGTGATGTTTTATCATATTATACTGATACTAATCTAAAAGAGTCATTTTTACAACATGCACAAGAAGAAGGTAATGTATTTGACATTGCTAGATCATTAGGATATAATGTAAAAGCGTCAACTCCAGGATATACTAATATCGATGTATTTCAACTACTTCCGGCTTCGGGTTCTGGGGATGCAGTTGCCCCAGATTTTAGATATGCATTATCGATACGTACTGGGATGCAAATAAAACAAGCATCAGGTGATGCTACTTTCAGAACATTAGACTCAATTGATTTTGGCTTTTCTTCATCATTTGACCCAACTGAAATTACAATATATGAAACTAATGATGCTACTAATGCACCAACATATTATTTAGCTAAGAAAACGGTACGTGCTGTATCTGGAACAGTAAGAACGTCAACCTTTACATTTAATGCACCTGTTGCATATGATAAAGTTGTATTGCCAGACACTAACATTATTGACATAGTTTCAGTAGAAGAATCAGATGGAGATAATTGGTACCAAGTTCCTTATTTAGCTCAAGATACTGTTTTTGAAGAAGTTCCAAATTTAGCAGAAAATGATCCAGACTTAAATGTATATAGAGCGAGTGCTCCATATCTTTTAAAAATGAGAAAATCTTCTAAACGATTTGTTACTAGACTTAGACAAGACCGTTTAACAGAACTTCAATTTGGTGCGGGTGTTTCTGATAATAATGATGAAGAAATTATTCCAAATCCAGACAATGTAGGATCTGGATTAGCTGGGTTTAGACGAAGTATTGATGTTGATATAGACCCATCAAACTTTTTATATACACGAGCATATGGACAAGCTCCTGCTAATACAACTCTTACAGTTACATATACAGTAGGAGGCGGATTTGCTGACAATGTAGAAGCAAATACATTAACATCAATTTCTTCAGTAAGTTATGATGATGATCCAAATGCTGACATATCAGGTGGTGTATTGAATTTTGTTAAGAGTTCAATTGCAGCAAATAACCCAGAGCCAGCACGAGGAGCAAAGTCGACGGATAACATTGAAGATATCAAAAATAATGCACTAGCTAATTTTGCAACACAAAACAGATTGGTAACAAGAGAAGATTATATTATTAGAGCATATTCTATGCCAGCTCGTTTTGGTAGCATTGCAAAAGCATACATTGTTCCCGACGATCAAATCGCTCAAGACGATTTAGAAGAAAGACGAGTTTCAAATCCATTAGCAATGAATCTTTATGTATTAGGATATGATGCAACTAAAAAGTTAGTTAATTTAAATGCTGCTGTAAAAGAAAATTTAAAAACATATCTTGGAAATTATCGCATATTAACAGACGCAGTTAACATAAAAAATGCATTTATTATCAATATTGGTGTTAATTTTGAAATTAGTGCTAGAGCAAATTATAATAGTAATGATGTTCTACTTCGTTGTGTCGACCGCTTAAAGCGTTATTTTGATATTTCTAGATGGCAGATCAATCAACCAATAATTAAATCTGAAATAATGAATGCATTGGGCAACGTTGATGGTGTTCAGTCAGTGTTAGATGTACAGTTTACTAATTTATATGACACAACCCAAAATTATTCTGGAAATATATACGATTTAAATACGGCAGAAAAGAATGGCGTTGTATATCCATCATTAGATCCTTCAATTTTTGAAGTTAAATTTCCAAACCAAGACATTAAAGGACGAATAGTATCTTACTAAGGAATATTTATTATAAATAAACTAGTAAGGATAACTCATGTTCAGAATATTTTACGCAGAAAAAGATGCTACATTATATGAATCGGTGCCGACACTTAATACTGGTATCGATGAAATTCTTGAAGTAGGCAAACGCATTAATACTTCTGGAGATGCTTATGTACGAAGTAGGTCTCTTCTTAAGTTTGATATGTCTGAAATTCAATCGACATTAACAAAATATTCTACAACTTTAGATGCATGTAAGTTTGTTTTACAACTATATACTTCTCATGCAAAAACACTTTCTTCAGAATATACAGTTGAAGCAAAAATTGCATATGATTCCTGGGTGAATGGCGTTGGTTTTGAAAATTCATCTCCTTCCATTACCAATGGCGTATCGTGGCAATATCCTGCTTCTGGTTCATCATGGACTACATCAGGTGATGTTACACCATCTTTAAAAATTACCGGAAGTCAGGGTGGTAGTTGGATATATCAAAGTGGATCTGGATCATATGATTTAACGCAATACGATCAAAGTTTTTATACGCAGCCGGGCTTGGAAGAACAAGAGTCATTTAGTTATCGTCCTACTGATATTAACATGGATGTAACAGATGCAGTTAAATTATGGATCAATGGTAGTGCAGGAACAACAATTTCAAATAATGGATTCTTGCTTAAATTTTCTGATGCTGATGAAGTGTCTGGCGACACTACTGGGTATGTAAGATTCTTTAGTAGAGAAACTCATACTATATATGTTCCAAAGCTAACCATGTATTGGGATCAGTCAGCGTATTCTAGCACGTTAGACGCAGTTAATTTAGAATCGAATATCATTTACCCAAAAATTAACAAATCGTATAAAGACACGGAAATAGCTCGTATACGCTTTTATGGACGTGATAAATATCCACAAAAATCAGCTACAAATTTATTTCCATTACAGACAGTTAAGCGCTTGCCAGAGACTACATATTATTCAGTTGTCGATGCTGCTACAGATGAAACAATAATTCCATTTGATGATATTTATACTAAAGTGAGTTGTGATGATGTCAGCAACTTCATTTATTTAGATATGAATGGGTTGATGCCAGAGCGTTATTATCGCATAGCATTAAAAATTGTTGATGGATTCACAGAACAGTATATTGATAATGAATATTATTTTAAAGTAGTTAGATAATGGCAGACGAAACACAATATAAT
>Ga0129324_10002776_pt1 | contig 10576 bp, 11 predicted proteins | sample CPBDNA_7_FD_96879 | JGI IMG/M metagenome (GOLD analysis project Ga0129324, IMG submission 96879) | Freshwater to marine salinity gradient microbial communities from Chesapeake Bay, USA - CPBay_Spr_15_0.2_DNA | ecosystem: Environmental > Aquatic > Marine > Coastal | place: USA: Chesapeake Bay... | reverse complement strand
ATAAAGTTACTAACAGTAACGGAACATCATCGATATCCACTACGGTTGATATGAATGATCAATATTGGATGTGTCAATCATTTGACTGTAATTATTATTTAGAATATCAATATACAGAAAAATGTAAAGGATTAGGATTACTGAAAAAAGTAGACCAATAATAATTTTGATGAAATAATTAAAATTAAATTAAAAATATAATATAAGTACAAATGGATTACCAAAGTAAAAAATCATTATTTAAATATATTACTGGTAAAAAATATAAAATAAGAAAGCATGACGAATGTAATAATATATTATTTATAAACTTTGATACATTTAAAATAAAATGTAAATATTTCTTATTATTTAATACAATAAGCAATGAATTATTTTGGAGTTGGCAAAACCCATATTGTAGTGTTGATACAAAGAAAATTGATTATGAAATATATAAAAAATTTGAACCAACTATAAATAAAATTAATAAAATTAATAAACTTGCAGATAGTGATGAATTTAGAATTGAATTAAGTAATTTAATAAAATCAATAATTAAAAATTGTAAAAAAGTAAAATTAAAAAATAAAATATATGATTTTTTATGGATTTTAGAAGATAGAAATAATAATTATTCTTCGTTTTATGGAATAACTGAAATTATTTATTTTTAATTTTTCTATGATTATTATAAATGGAAAACAACATTTATACTAATTGTCAATTAATATTGGATAAAATATATTTAATAACCAGCAAATCACATGTTCGAGAAAAATTACATTATTGTCCTATCTGTAAAAAATCTTTTAAAAAAATTTATCATAATGATAATCTTCATATAAAAGAAGCTTTAATACACTCTTTAACTGACCACAAGATTATTAATGATCATTTATATAGAAAAATTTGTGACTTTAAATTAAATAACTATCCAATATCGTGGTATAATTTTGATACAAATGGAATTAATATTATTGATGGACTATATGACGTTGGAAGCACTGAAATATACATAAAAACAAATAATTTTTATGGAAAAACATTATATTCTGAACATGCAGGATTTATTTATTTTAAAGATGGAAAGTTAGATAGAATTAATGTATTAACAGGTTATAGAGTTGATGATGGTGATCCAACTATATTTTTACCAAAAAACGCAAAAGAAACATTTAACGTAGATTATGTATTTCACACTCATCCAACAACACCATTCATTGGATCAAGAATGACACATAATATAATTTATGAATTTCCATCAGTGAGTGATATATTACATTTTGTTGAACATCATAATAATGGGAAATTATTAGGATCATTGATAGTAGCACCAGAAGGAATTTATATTATAAGAAAAAATAATTTTAATGAAAATAAAATTAAGATAGATTATAGTTTATTCGTCAGTAAATTATTAAAAGTATATAGAAAATGTTATTTAGACTCAATGGATCAATACAGTTATATAAAAACAAAGAAAATAGATGGAGAGATTTTAATTCCTAAAAAAGAATTTTACGGTAATATATCAACTAATTTTGAATATATAGATAGAGTAAATGATTTTTTAATGGAATATGACATTTATATTGATTATTATCCAAGATCAGAAATAAAAAAAAATATATGGACATTTAAAGATATTTATATACCATTTTTGTAAACTTATTTTTACGTATAAGAATAAAAAGATTTTAGTGCTTTTATTTTATTATTTTTTACTTTTAGGACGAGTTTATTTTTATATAGAATATTTTTTTATATTTTATACGTATATATTATATAAATGATACAAACAATATTCTGTATTTTAATTTTGCTTGGATCCATATATTTCTTATTCCAAGCTTGTGGGTATGATACTTCATATGATGGAGTAACAAAAGAAGGCTTTAGAGTAAGATCACAAAATTTTGTTCCAAATAATAGATTCGATAACGCAAATATGCTTGGTTATGGTGAAGAAAGAGCCAAAGGTTTATATGAAACTGAACCCGGACCAGTTGTTGGACCTTCAAGTGTAACTGGCGTCAACAAAAATAGTGATGTTGATATTTATGATAATAGAGGCTTTAAATGGAGTCAAAATGGAAGTGATCCCAAAGTGGATGCTTTCGTTAATAAAGCTAGTAATGAAGAATTAAGAAATAAATTCCAAAGAACTTATATGTTAGATCCATCAGGAAAAACCGCTCAATATGATATCACTTATGATAACACCAGCGTAAATTGTTGTCCAGCTCAATATAGTCCGCCCTTTAAGCTTTCTAAAGACGGTTCAAACTGCGAATATGCACAAAAATATGTAGCAAATCAGTACTCTGGAATGAATTTTGACAGTGGGACTGGGTGTGTGTGTGTTTCGCCTAAACAAGCTGCTTTCTATGGAAGTAGAGGAGGGAATGGAAGTGGTTATTAAGTTTTTAATTTCTTTATTTAAATAAAGTACTAATTTAGTATTTTAGTTTTTTTAATTTTCTTTTTTTTCTAAATAATTATCTAAATTTTTTTTAATAAGTTCATGTTTTGATGACAATAATTTATATAATTCATCTTCTTTATTCTTTATTTTTCTTTTTTGATTCGAAAACCATACTCCCACATATTTATTTTTATAATTTATACTTTTTGGTGGTATTTCACTATTTTCGTTAATATACTCTAAAAATATTTTTAACGAACTCTCAAACGACATACTTTTGTCTTTCTCTTCAAAGTAATTATCCAAATGATTTTTAACTATTTTATTATTTGAAAATAATTTATATAACTCATCGTCATCATCTTTTATTTTCGTTTTATAATGACTAAACCATGTTCCAAGATTTATTTTATCATACTCTTCTAAACGCGAGGGAATTTTATTATTTTTGTTAATGTATTTCATAAATATTTTTAATATTTCGTCAAAGCTTAATTTTTTATTTTTATTTTTTAAATAATCATCAAGTGACTGTTTTATTATTTTATTTTTTTGTGACATTTTTTTGTACGTCTCATTATTTTCACTTGGTATTTTTCCTTTCATTTTTCCTACCCATCGTCCTATTCCAATATTTTTGTATTTTTCCAAATATAATGGCATTTTTTTATTTTTGTTAACATATTCTTCTAATATTTCTAATTTTTCATCAAAGGATAGTTTGTCATCTTTATTTTCTAAATAATCGTCCAAAGATTTTTTTATAATTTCATTTTTACACATTTTTTTATAAAATTTATTGTCAATATTGTTTATTTTTTCTTTACAATGAGAAACCCATTTTCCAATACCAATATTTTTATATTTTTCTATACTTGTTGGCATTTTGTTATGTTTGTTGACATATTCAACTAGTAAATTATATTTCATTTCCCACATTTCGTCAGGACTTAAACATTTTATATTTATAAATTCAACTAATTTTTTATTTTTCTCTTCTATTTTTTCATCGTTCTTATCTTGAACTTCATAGTCACTATTTATAATACTTATTTTCTTTATAAAATCAATATCATTTTCTTTCAATAACTGCAATGAATTTACTGATTTATTTAAATCATCGCACCAAAGAAAACAACTCGAAACCTTATTAACATTATCTTTATCTAATCTATTTGCTCTACATATCCTTTGAACTGTTTTTATATCAGATGTTGAGTAGCCAATTTTTGTAATAAAAACAGAATCACATTTAACAATATCAACTCCTTCATCTAAAATATTTACACTGCATAAAAATTTTAATGTGTCTAATCTTTTTTCATCTTTCTGAAAATTTTTTAGTATTTCACATCTCTTTTTTGAACTTACATCACTTGAAATTGTTTCTGTCCAAAATGGTAAATAATGATATTTTTCTATTATTTCTTTAATTATTTCACTAAAAGTTTTACAATCTTCAATTGATGTCAAATAAATAATGCATCTTCTCGATCCAGTTTTTAACATTCCATTAATTATAAACAATCCTTTTTTACATAATTCATTATCAATTGTATCTAACTCTTCTGGTTTATTAATTGAAACTTTGCCATTTATTATTAACGGAAGATAAATTTTATAATCACAAATATATTTATTGTTTATTGCGTCATGCATACTGTACTTAAAAATATTTTCAGATCCAAACTTTTCATTTAAAATAGTTGGTGGTGTTGCAGTCACTAATAATACTTTATTAAATTTCTTTATTATATCATTCAAATCATCATCATTAATTAAATTATGTGCTTCATCAATTATTAATATTGAATCTTTAATGTTTATTTTATCTAACAATAATGGAACTATTTCTTTTGCAGATTTAAATGTAGTTGATATTACTGATTTTTTATTTAATATTTCTTTAATACTGTCAACATTTAAATCTCCATCATTATCACTATTTGCTAATAAAAAGTTGTATTTTTGTAAAAATTGTTTTGTTTCTTGTAAAAATTGCTTAGCATGAACTCGTAATGGTGAAAAAATAAATATATTTTTATAATTTTGATTTTCTAAATATTTACAAGTAATAAATGTCTTTCCGGTTCCACAAGGAAGAATTAATGATTTTATTCCTATCCATTTTTTGTTTAAATTATTTAATGCTTGTTGTTGATAATCTCTAATAATTTTCTCTTTATTGTCTTTTAAATCTTCTTTAGGATAAATATTATCATAAAAATCTGTTATTTTATTTGGTATGATTTTATTTATATTTTTAATATCATCTCTAACATTACATTCTAATTTGCATGAATGATACAAATAACCTCTTGATAATTCACTTTTAGAAAATAATCTAAAAAATAAAGCTTGCCAAAAAGTTCCTAAATCATGACCAGTTAATTTATTATTCCATAATTTCATTTGTAATCCATGATAAATATTTTTATTATTAACTTTTTCTATCGCTATTCCATCTAGTCCATATTCTTGAACTGAATTTATTTTATTTAACTTATTATCTCTTTTCCTTGATAATCGTAATTGATTAAAATCTGTTATAAATCCAGCATCAAATAAAATATCTTCAGGAATATTGTTCCAATGATAAGCTATTTGATTATATTTAGTTTGGTGTAAATTAATACAATAATGTTCGAATTGCAAATAATGCTCTTTGTTGTTATAATTTTGTTTCTTTTTCAGTTCTTTAATATTTTCTGTGTTACTAATGTTGCTGACATTATTTACATCATCTACAATAATGTTTTTTTTTCTTGACTTTTAAACTCATATATCTAATAATTGTATTTAAATAAAATGCTAATTTAGTATTTTATTTTTTATTTTTGTTAATTATATTATATAAATGACTGATTTTGAAAAAAAATACATTAAATATAAAACTAAATATTTAAGCAATAAGATGGAAATAAATTTAATTTGTGAAGGAAAAGATCCAGTTAGAGTTGTATTTATTCGTCATGGAGAATCTACTCATAATATTGATTATTCACTCAAATCAAGTGATGGTGTATTAACAGAAAATGGTCAAAAACAAGCGATCAAAACAGGCAAATTTTTATCAAAAGTTTTCGGTAAATTTGATATGGTTTATTCTAGTCCTGCTACTAGATGTGTTCAAACATCAAATTTAATTATGAATGAAATCAAATTTAAACAAGAAAATATAGTAACCAATGATTTGTTAGTAGAACTTGGATATTATAATAACGATCATGAAACAACTGATCCTGCTGAAATAACAAAAATATTTAATAATACAGAAAGTATTAAAAAACTAAGAAAACAAATAAATGATACATCTAATCCATTTGATATAGATTTATTAGATAAAAAATTAACACTTGAATATGATAAACACTTAAATCTTAAACCAAATTATCAAGAAATATATGACAATTGTAAAAATTTTTTATTAGAAATTAATAAAGATTGCAAACAAATATTAGTTGTATCACATGGTGGAACTATTGCAACAATGCAATCTTTATTATGTAGAACAGGTTGGTTACCAAATACTAAACCAACATCAACAATGATGAGTTCGTTCGGTAGAAAATTTAAAGATAAAAAGCAAGATGAAACAATAGGAAATTGTTGTATTATGTGTGCAAATGTTTGCGAAGATAATTATATGTTAATATCACCTACAAATACTTATCATTTGAATTAAATTTTTATTAGGCTTAAAAGTCATCACTTAAATAAAACGAACACTTACTTTAATAATTTGGAAATTTCATCAACAATCTCATGTAGATGATCTTCAAACTTTTTTTGTTTAACAACCGTTTTTTCTTCTTGTTTATCAAATAACCAAACTTTGTTAAATGACATTTCTAACAAGTCAAGTTTCGAACCATGATAAACTACAAGTACTGGTTCACATATCCTGTCCAACACATTCTCAATTACTTTAACTCGTGTATCTTCATCTAACCCTTGTTCTGGTTCATCTAGTATCAAAACTTGTTTACCTCTTTTTCTCATATCCCAAAGTGTATACAGAATAGACAATCTCATCTTTTCTCCTCCTGATAAATCTTCCATTGGATTATCAAACCCTAGAACAGAGAACTTATCATCAAGCATAACAATTTCCAATAGTTCATGAATTAAATCGTCATCCTGTTCATATTCCAACATTGCTCTTAACTTTAAGCCTCTTGATGGGATAGTTTCTCTAGTCTGCTGATCTAAATATTCCCATGATGTCTCAAATTCCTTAGGACTCTTCTTATTAAATTTTGTCCCTGGAACAAGACCTTGTAGAGAGTTTACTAACTGAGTTTTTCCAGCACCAGACACACCTTTCAACAATATCTTGTCACCATTACAAATGTCCAAGTGACCATATGTTTCAAGATTAAATGTCTTTTCTGATTCACCAGTTAACGTAATCTTTGAACTAAACTTGAGTGGAAACTCTATTTGAGATTGAATTACGTCAAGTTCTTGCTCTTCACATTTCTTAATCCATATAATTAAATCATCAAAATCTTTCATGTGTGTTTCAAGAGCGGTTGATGTATGTATGAACATTGATATTGTACTAGTTATCTGTCCAAAAACTTTCATGTTCATGAGTAATATTTTCCAATCATCAGAAGTTTCAATTGACCATTCTGGATTAAGAGATAAATAGTAAATAATTGCCATCACAACAGACGTACAAAAGAGATTATACTCGTTTGATATATTCATCCATCCCTTATTAAACTCTGAATTTATATTATTTATTGGTGTTTCAATATTTATTGTTTCTGTGACTGTTCTCTTTTTATTTTGGAAAAGATACATATTCCAACTTAGTAATGGCATGATTTTTTGGTTAATTTCTCTTCTTTCTTTTCTTAATATCGCCAATCCTTGTTGTTTGTTTCTAATTATATATATATATAATACACTGCAGGAGCAATCAAAACACATCCAATCAAGAACAATGTGTCAAAAGTGTTATGAAGAAAACTATTATCTTTAGCCTTGGCATCCAATGCAAAATACATATAAATTGCATACAATATTGTAATACAATCAATAATAAATTCTGTAATCTGTGGGATAATCGACTGTACAGTTCTTCCAAATACCCAACTACTTCTGTCAATTTGCCTTTCAAAATCTTTCATTATTGTTTTTCGTCTTGATTTGTGTGGTAGAGAATGAAAATACTCAAGAACAATAGTTTTCCATTTGTCTTGAATTTCTTGCAAAAGTTCTGTATAATAGTTTTGTGTAATATAGTTAATAATATTTCTTGCAATTGGATTTAGAAAAAATAATATATAGTTCTCACTAAATAACGCATAAACTGTTATAAACGAAAACAAAGAGCATCCTATGACAACTATCCAATATTTGATCTTGTTGTTAACAAGTACCATGGACTTTTTAAATAATCCATCATAACTTGAATCTAATGTTAATAGATCAATTAATTGTTCCTTTTCTTGATAATCATTCTCTTCAATGTTAGATTGCTTGACTTTCTTATAAAAAAAATTTGAAAATACGTTCATATTTAACAATAATAATTATACGTAAATAGTAACTATCTTATTATTATTCAGTATATTTAAACTTCAATTTTTAATATATAAAATAGTCTAATAATCATTTAAATCAATATAATTATCATTTATAATAACTTCTTTATTTTTGATTGATACATTCATATTACCATTCATTTTAATATTTGTACTTTTATCATTAATATGTAATATGTCTCTTATCACTGTAAATTCATACTTTTTGTCATCTCTTGTTACAGTATATTTACCAGTCACAAATAATGGAATTCCAAAAAAACTTCCAAATGAGAATGTACTACTATTTGAATAATCTATACCTTCTTCTTCAACTCCATCAACTCCAAGTTTCATTCCTTTTACATTGATTCCATTTTCATTAATTTTAATTCCGGAACCTTCAATTCCTTGATCATTAATAGTTAATCCTGGCATTTTAATACCATCATCATTAATTTTAATTCCAAAAAAATTAATTCCTTTTTTATTATCGCAACTTACATTGTGATATAACACTGGGATTAAAGCGCATGTTGCTAACCCGCCGCCCACAAAAAGTCTTCTTGTAAATTTTGCTAAAGCCATGTTTATAATATTTGTAATATTAATAATATTATAACTAAATAAATTTCAATTTTTTTATTCAATAGTATTTGTTGCTTCGTCATATAACCAATATATTTTCATATAATCGTTAAACCAACTAATTATTATTATTATTAATTGACATATTAAAAATGAATAAATTTTATTAATAATACTCAATTCAATTTTAATATTTAATTCTTTTATTTCAATGTTAAATATTAACATAAAGAATATTCCTGCAATCACAGATAATATCATTTTAACTCTTTGATATAATTCCAAATTATTTTGTACAAAATTAACAATACTTTTAAAATAAATATCCCATGATGTTTCTACGTATAAATTTGGTTTATTATATTTTTTACAGTTAGGACAATACTTGATATTTTTTAAACATTTATTATGTGCAAATTTATTTGAACAATTGCATTTGTATGCGTATTCAAATGATATTAATGGATAATCTGATATATTTCTTTCAATTTGTTTATTTTTTTGTTCATTATATTTACAGATATAACACTTTATCATGATTTTCTAATTATAAAAATAACTATGATTTATTTTTTCATTTTTTTATATAAGTGAATGGGTTTACTTTAATATTTGGATCTTTAATTTTTAGAATAATATTTGAATCAAGATCTAATTTGTTTTCCCAGCCAATATATGTTGCTAATTCAATTATTTTATTTGGAATTATTGGAAACATTAAACACATTGAAATATTAAATTTTACTAAAATATTAAACATAACTATTAATTTACCTTGATTGTTAAGTTTCCAAGGTTCTTTTTCAGTTATTATTTTATTACAATCAAATATCTGCTCATTTAAAATATCATTATAATATGAAAAATTAAAATTTGTTAAAAAATTATTCTTAATTGTATCATTAAATGAAATTTTAATATTTGCTATTTCATCATGTTTTAATATTATTTCATTATTTAATTCTTCTTCTATTGATAATATAATTTTATACATTCTTTGAAATAAATTACCAAAACTTTTTAATAATACATTATTAAAAGTTGCAATAAGAACATCTTCATTAAATTTTAAATCTTGACCTAAAATAATCGTTGTTATAAAATAAAATCTTATTGCTTCAATTGGATATTTATTTAAAATATAATCATTTGAAATTACATTATTTAATGATTTAGACATCTTTTTTCCATCTTTGTCCAATATAAATCCATGAACAAGAATTTTATTTGGATAACATTCTTTATGATTACATGCTTGTAAAATTGCTGGATAAATTACTGAATGAACCCAAATAATGTCTTTTCCAATAATATGAATCATTTTATTATTTTCATTATTGTACAATAAATATTTTCCGGTAACATAATTTAATAATGCATCAAACCATACATATACAACATGTTTATAATTTTCAGGAAAAGGAATATCCCAACTTACACTTGTTCTTGTTATTGATATATTATTTAATCCCTTATCAACCCGTTCTTTAATTGCATTTTGACAATGTTCTGGTAAAATTGTTTTAATTGTATTATTGATCTATTTAATTCCATTTTGTAATTTAAAATTATATGTTTCTTCATTAATAATTTCATATTGTTTATTTGTTTCTGGATCTACATAGTTATTTTGAGATGCAACAAAATCACTTACAAATGATTCTTCTCTTACATTATAATAACCAGAATAATTAGTGAAATAAATAGATTTGTTATTTTCATCTTGATATTTTAAAATATGATTAATTGAAATTGTGACAACTTGTAAATGATCGAAACTTGTTGTTCTTATAAAATGATCATATTCATTATTAATTTTATTGTTCATTTCAATAAATTCTTGCGAATATTTATTACATAATTCAATTGGTTATATTTTGTTTTCTTGAGCTTTATTTTGTATTTTTTTGTCATATTCGTCAGTTCCTGTTAAAAATTTTGATTTGTTTCCTGTTATTTTATATACTTTGTTAATGAAATCTGCTAAAATAGATTCATACACATGACAAATATGAGGTGATCCATTAGAATATGAAATAGCTGT
>Ga0129324_10002773_pt1 | contig 10580 bp, 14 predicted proteins | sample CPBDNA_7_FD_96879 | JGI IMG/M metagenome (GOLD analysis project Ga0129324, IMG submission 96879) | Freshwater to marine salinity gradient microbial communities from Chesapeake Bay, USA - CPBay_Spr_15_0.2_DNA | ecosystem: Environmental > Aquatic > Marine > Coastal | place: USA: Chesapeake Bay... | reverse complement strand
TGTTGGTTGGTAAGTTGAATAGTCTTCTTGGTTTGAGAATCTTATAAACATTGGATCTTGAGTTAAAGGATTTCCAATAGTTGTTTCAGTTCCAAAGTGAAACAAGTGTCTATCTCTATCGGATACTAAAGTTAATCTTGTTTTAGTAGGAGCACCTGACATGAGAGCCGCTCTATTTGATCTTGCATTAGTTGCTCCTGCATTCCAAGTAAATGTCCTGCCATTTTTAATTGTTGCAATTAATATTTGACCAAAGTTGTCAAGACTCCAGAGGCCTGGCTCCAGGATCACATCACTAGTTGTACGTTCTGTGCCCCAGGTAGAATCTCCCCATAAATATGTTCCCCATCCATAACCTGCTGTTTGAAATGTTGGACCAACATTTACATAAGGATCTATTTGTGCGGACCCTGTTCCAGAAGTTGTACCTGCTGAATTAGATGGCATAGTAATATCAAATGTATTTGCAGTTACATTGTAAATTTCAAATGTATTATTTTCAAAATCTGTTGTGGCATAACCTGATCCTGTCGGAACAGTAACTGATGAAAATGTTATATATCGTCCAGTGGTTAATGCATGAGATGTTTTATTTACAGTAACTGTCGAAGAACCAGTTGTAGCATCAAAATCAGCTCCAGTAATTGCTGTGTCTAAGGGTGTAATGTCATAAAACTTATCACCATAATATAAAAATAAACCTTGTGACGTTCCAATAGCCGCATACTTTTCACCAGCTAAAGATGTCCAAGTATGTTGTGCTCTAGCTGCACCTGGAAGAGTTTCATTATCAATAGTTAATTGTTCCCAACCTCCTATTTTCTCTGGAAGTCCATATCTAAATCGAACAAAATCCCCATCAGTCCATTGAGACTCAGCTCCTGATTGTGTTATTTGTTTATTAAAACCTGGTTTAAATTGTAGTTTTTGCAGCATAGTCTGGGTATTATATTATGGTATCATACTAAAATCTAGCTTAATTTAAAGATATTTTAATATCAATTCTATATGTCTAATTCCCAAGATTTGTATCTTTTTATAATTTCTTTAGGAAGACTTTTTATATTGGCGTCAGAACTATGTCTTATAGGTCCTGTGTAAAGTTTATGATAATTACTTCTTAAATGACTATCATCATAATAAATACCATTTACGTTATATTGTTCTATTTTTTTAATGTTTGGTTTTTGATATTTTATGTCTAAAAAAACACAAATATCTTTGACCACTTGAATAGGATTTTTTGTTAAATCTTTATAATGGTAAACTTTATAATTTTCTTTTTGTTTTATTAAATTTTTTATTGAGTAGTAACCTTCTGAAACAAAACTATTATTCATTAAATTATCACAATACTGAACAGGATCTTCCGGTTTATCTAAATATACAATAGATGCTAAAACTTCTAAAATAGGTCTATATAAAATTATAAATTTTCTATCTGGAATCATTTCTTTCAAATATGAATAAAAAGGTTCATGACCCCATGGACCTCTATCTATAATGTTATTCGCTTCCCATAAATGATAATAATTATATAAAAGATTGTCTAACACATTATTAAATGCTTTATAGTCAGGAAAAGATTTAAAATTTAAATGTTCTTGGCAACTAACTATTGAATGTGCAATATTTGGAACTATGCTATAGGGTGATACTAGGACATTTTTATTTTGGTTTAATAAGGAACCTAATAAAGTATTGCCTGCTCTTGGCATACTACATAAAAAATAAAAATTTTTCATTTAATTTTTATAGATATAATCAGTGACTAATGTATATCTTGGATCCTTTTTACATATACTTACTGGTGGCATTGTTGTAGAATGAGTTAACTTTCCATTAAAAATTAATAATGAATTTTCCTCACCTGGAAATATAAACTCTTGATCATAAAAATTAAAATAAGTTCCAAACTCTTTGTATTTATTTTTTAAATAATATACACAAGAAATGTCCGTCTGATGCCTATGTAAAAAATAATTTGTTTTTGATTTTACAACATTTGCCCAACAACTATGTATTAAATACCTTGGATTTAATTCAGATATAACTTTATCAAGACGATCAAAATAACATTTCCATTCTTTATTATTTTTATATTTGTCAAATAAATATGGATAAGTTTGATATTTAGGCACCTTTGGATAAGGTTTTTTTATTTCAATATTTATATCATGTAGTAATTTTTTTATAACTTTTTTAGGTAAAAAGTTTTTAACAACATAAAAAGTATTGTTAAATAAAATAAAATTTTTTATTTTTTCCACCATAATATAATTGTCTTTCTATCTTTGTGTTTTACTTTTTTAACACCATGATAAGTTATACTACCATCAAAAAAAGTCAACATTCCTTGTTCGGGTTTTATAGATAATTTTTTAGTATAAAATTCACCGCCTTTAAAATCATCATTTAAATAAATTAAACTGTTATACCTAGTGTGTTCAGTCCCTCTTCCTGCATGAACATGTAGTTCTCCTTCTGATCCTACGTTCCAATTTTGTAATTGAGCTTGTCTTATATTTAAATTTAAGTTTAATTTTTCTTTAAAAAATTGTTTAGTTTTTTCTACTATAGGATCTTCAGTTATATCTACAGTTCTATCAGACCATTCAAAATCTCCTGGTCCTAAATTTTTTATTAAAGAAGAATAGTATTCGCAATCTACTTTAGGTAAGTAATTTTTAAAAATTTTAATTTCATTTTTATTTAACATTATGCTTTCTTAAAAAAAGAAGGTAGTCCTAAATGAGGTCTAGTGTCAAATATATTTTCATGAGCCCCTGGAGTATTGACATTTGTATAATGTAAAAACACTTGAGCACAATCTTCACCTTTAAATTCATCTCGCCAATGTTCTAATAAATCACCTCTATAAATTAACATGTCGCCAGGATTTAAATTAATTTTTTTACCTTTGTTTGTGGAAGGCTTGTAATCAAGTCCTTGAATATATCCTTCTTTTTCATTTGGGTTTAAATATATTGGCCAAGAATCCCCTCCTAAATTTAAAGTTGTAGAAAACTCACAACTAAACCTATCTTTATGTCTTTTTAAAACATCTCCTTTTTTATATATTCTAGCGTAAGAATAATTTTCAATTAATTTAACTCCTGTATGTTTTTCCATTAAAGGTTTTAATTTTAATAAAAGAGTTTCCATAGCGATATCAGCATAATGAGAATAAGTATCGGGCACTTGCTGATCTTTCCATGTACCATGCATATTTTCACTTGGAGCTACGGCTTTATTTTTAAATAAAGTTTTACAAACTTGTCTTTTCATTAAAAAATAATTATATAAAAAATTAGCTAATTCTTTTGAAATAACTTGTTTAGCAACTGTGTATTTATTTTTTTTAAAACTCATATTATTTCTATAACTGCTTGTCTCTCTCCGAACGCTACATATTTGTATTTTATTTTATTTTTTTTTACATATTCTTGCCAAGCTTTATATTCATTTTCTTGCCAATTAATATATCCCATGTATTCGTCAAATAATATTATACAACCTTTATTAAATCTTTTTCTATCAATGCAATTAAAAATATCTCTTGTAGACTCGTAAGTATCACAATCTATGTGCATAAAAGAAATATAGTCCTTTTTATTTTTTAAAAATTTAGGTAAAGTATCTTTAAACCAACCTTTGATAATTTTTACATTTTTATTTAAATTAGGTACTTTATTATTTAAATTTAAATAACCTTTTCCAAACCAACCACCTTTCCAGTCTTCTTGCATTCCTAAAAAACTATCAAATCCGTACCACGTAATATTAGGTAAAACATTTGAAAAATAGTTAATTGAAGTACCAGTATAAACTCCAAACTCTAAATGAATACCTTTTGTATTTATTTTAGATAATGCTATATCCCACCAACCATGATCTGCAAACATTGCAGTTTTTTTAAATTGTTTTATGTAATCAACTGATTCTTTTATAGCTTGATCAGTTAAGATATCGTAAGGTCTTTTATATGCATAAAATAAATCACCTGTATTTATTTCTTTTGCTATTTTCATCTTTTTAAAATTACATTCGGAACAGCCTGTATATTCCAATGTATGAATCTAAATGGTTTTTTTCCAGGATCTAAAGAAAACCCATGAGGCATATAACTATTAAATATCATCATAGTTCCTGGAGTTGGTTTAAAATGAACAGCATCTATTGCGTGATTAATTCCTTTTTTGATTGGAAGTTTTGTCATTAAAGCTCCTGGTCTCGGATCATAAAATATTGGCATAGAAGTTTCTTCCGAACATTTTAAAAAATAAAAACCAGAAACATGATTATTATAATGTACATGTGTTTCATGATAACCACCCTTTTTAGCAAATTCTTGAACCCACATTTCTGTAAACAACAGTGTATGATTACTTAAATCAAAACCTTGGCTTGATAAAAATTCCCAAGATTTATCTCCAACATATTTTACAAAATTTGATAATTTTGTATCATATTGTATTTGACCTGATTGATGAGAAAAACCAAAATCTTTATGTTTTTTAATGATATCTTTATTTTTAATTTTAGTTTCTTTAATGTATTGATCACAAGGTTTTTTTAATTCTTTTAAAAATTCAGGTTTTTTTTCCATCCAAATAGGAGATGCAAAATAGTTTTCTTCTTTAAAAGTTATTTCTTCAATTATTTCTTCTTTCATATTATCCTCCATAATATTCACTATTTATAAAACAATTAAGAGTTAAACGACCATTATGTATACTATTTCCATAATTTAATAAAGACATATGTCTTATATTTCCATCATATAACAAAGCTCTATTTTGAATAAAATTAACAGTAGTCGAAGGTATGTCGCTATTGTTTTCATAAAAACATGTACCAGAATTTAAATTTGTTTCCGATAAATATATAATTAAAGTTTTTTGCCATTGATTATCTGTATGGATCCAATCTTCTTCAGAATTATTTAATCTTAAATGAACTGTAGAACTCATTTTAATTCTATTATTAAAAAAAGGGATTTTAAATTTATTAAATATTTCTTTTAAAATAAGATTAAATAAGAAGGGATTTATTTTTGAAATTTCATCACTTCTAAATCCTGGCCATGTATCTTTTTTATTAAATTTTTTATTATATGTTTTTAAATTATATAAAGTAATTTCTTTAAAAGCATTTTGAATATTTTCAAAATTGTCAAAAAAATTATCTACTGTTATTATTTTCATATTACTTAAAAGGATTTCCTATATTCCAAATTACTAAAGAGTACCTCACTCCTTTTGTAACCGGTTTAACTCTATGCCAAACAAAACTTGGAAACACTACAATAGATCCTCTAGGTCTAATTTCACTACAAGTTAATAAATTTTTCTTTTTTCCAAAACGTTCGTTTCTACAATCAAACTCTAATTCTCCTCCTTCATAATCATTAGGATCGGATAAAGAAACTGTGACCGATAATTTTCTAATTTTACCATGTAGATTTTTATCTTCTGGATTATTATAAGGTCCGTCCCATGAATCTATATGCCAACCATAATATTGTCCTTTTTTATACTTAGTAAATTGACAAGCCTCACTATAATCCCATTGAAAATTCCAACCAGAAGATTCATTAGCAGCGTGTATAAAAGGATGTATTTGGTTATATATCCACAAATCATCTAACCAAGCTATATCAGAATCTCTAGTTTTAAGAACATCTTTAATTTCTTTTTTAGAAGCATTAGCTAAACCTTTTTTCGATGCATTACCAATCAATGCCATATGTTGTTTTTTTTCTTTACCTAAATTAATAATATCATCACAAATTCTTTCAGGTAGTGCTGATTTAAAATACCAATATTAATCTTTTAGATGCATTTTATTTTTTTATTTGACAATGAACCAACATAGCAATAGTTGATTTAATTGTTTTATTAGGTGTTAAATAATAGTTTAATGAGCTATTCCACATTATAAATTTTCCTGTCTCTAAGGGAACTTGCCAAGATAGTTTTTTTCTTATGTGATTATCATATTCAAAAACAATATAATTTTCAGGAGACCCACTTTGAACTACATATATGTATGTATAATCAGGTGAATCATAAAGATTATAGGGGTTTTCATAATTTTTTAATTTTGTAGATTGATGTTGATCTTTAAAAATTGCAAACACATCCCCTATAGGAGATAAATTTTTTTTAGAATGTTTATAAAAAAAATCTGTTTGATGATCCATAACCCAACACATATGTTGGTTTAAAAAAACTTTTATATCATCATGCTCATCTAAATTGTTTAATATTTTAGGTTGAGATTTAATTTGAGTTAAAATATTTCTTTTAATCTCTCTGTTTTTTAATAGAGAAGATTTATTTAAATGATCTACAAAAATAGATGTTTTTGTTAGTTCAATTTCTTTCATAGTTTCTATGATAATTAATTATCATTTTTGAAAACTAAGTCAAGTGTTAGCCAGGGATTGTATTTGGATCTATTACTTCTTTATCAAAAGATTGTGTTTCTTCATTCCAAATATATCTATCAGGGAAACCGTTTGTTTGGCTTGATGGTTTTGGAATTGGAGCTTCATAACAACATGTTGTCTCATTTAAAACCCATGAAGGATAAGGTTTTGGTTCAATAAAAGCATCTCTAACAGGATCATAAGTACCACCTATAACAGCTATATTTTTTCTAAAAGCTCTAGATTGGTCTTCTTCAACAAACCCATCATGTGTAATTCTAACGCCATTTCTCATGTGATATGAGTATCTTTTCCAATGAGGCCACCCATGCACTTTAGTTAAATATGCGATACCAGTTGCTTCATCTTCGATACCATTGTTTAATGTTTTATCATCATCTACTGAATGAAGTGATAATACTATATTGTTTTCATCTAATTTTGCATAATGTGCCATAATAAACTCCTACTGAAATTTGTATCTGATTGCAACTAAACCAGACCCTCCATGTGATGGAAAAGTTGAAGGAGGGTAACCAGTAAATCTACCTGCACCTCCACCGCCTCCAGAATTAACTGGACTTGGAGAATTTACAGTTCCTCCACCGCCTATTCCACCTGTTCCGACAACGCCACAACCGTATGTTCCACCGCCGCCTCCGCCAGAAAAATATCTAAATGAACCACTAGGACCTGGAGTACCATAACTTGGTGCTGTTGGTCCAAAAAAAGCTGTTTCAATACCTTGACCATTTCCGCCAGGACCTGCTGGAGTACTGTTTCCTGGTGAACCATTAGTACCCGCTTGAATAGCTCCTCCGCCACCGCCACCTCCTGGTGAACATCCTCCTTGTGATCTTCCTCCTGGAAAACCTTCAGGTGGAGAGTATCCTCCTAAGTTTCCTGCAGGGCCAGGAGCTTGTCCGTTAGTTCCTCCTCCAGAACCTCCTGTTTGACCTTCGTTACCACCTCTTGTTGAGCTAATAGAGCTAAATGATGATGGTGATCCAGCACCTGCTGGAGCTTGTGTTGGTGATCCTCCACCGCCTCCAACTGTAACTGGAAAAATTCCATATGCTGCAGCTAAACCTCCAGTAGCTGGACTAGGGTAATTTTCTCTAAAACCACCTGCGCCACCTCCGCCTCCACGGAAATAACTTCCACCATTTCCACCGCCTGCAATTACAAGATATTCAAAAGAATTAGAGCCATCAGTTGTACCTTCATTTTTAACATTAAAAGTACCATCTCCAGTAAAGACATGTGTTTTATAGTCACCACAAGTTAAAATAGTTCCACCTTCAGCTTCAATAAATGGTCTAATAGTTCTTCCAGAAGTAAGACCAAAACCTTTTACTGACCCTCCGCCTCTAGATCCTAATATTGGCATCTTTCTATCCTCCTAATTTTACGCGAATTGCGTTTGAGCTGCTAAAACTGTAAATGTTGCATCTGCAGTTTTAATAACTGTATAACTATAAACATCAAGAGAGTTAATGTTTCCAGCTGTTGGTGCTGAACCACCTTGCCATTCTGGAGTAACTGAACTACCATCAACTTGTACAGCTGAATTGTAGTATGCAGTTCCACCTTGTTTTACAATATGAGCTACTGTTAAAGACTCTCCTGTATCCATAATTGAATTTAATGTGTTTGAACCATCACCTCTAATATTTAATGTCCAGTTTCCTGAAGCATCTGTTGTAAAATTCCATACCGCTTGTGTAAGCACATCATAGTTTACAGTTCCTGTAGCAGCTGTTGCTTCAGTTGTAACTTTTTCTGCAGTTTGTTGAATTTTTCCACCTCCATTAAATGTAACTCTTCCTGCCACTCCATTAGGAGATAAAAGAATATCGGCATTAGCTGTTGATGATGAAACATTAGGAGTAGCTGATGTTAAAGAAACATTACCTGAAGTAGTTATAGATGTTGTAGTAATGTCACCTAAGTCTGCCATTACATCAACCATTGTAGTTCCATCAGTATAAACTAATGTTTTAGCACCTTGTTTTAGTTCTACACCCGTTCCTCCAGTTGGAGCAAAAGTTAAAGTATATGAACCTGAAGTATTATTAAATACAGTATAATTAGTTTCTACAGCATCAGTAAATACATTAATGTTACCAGTAAGTGCACCAGTAAATTCTAAAACAGCATTATGTACTTGATCATCTGTAGTAGAGTCATCTGTATTAGATGTTGAATTATTTGATGTTAGAGTGACATTTGCAGATCCTGCAACACTAACAGCTTGATAACCAGAAACTGAAGCATCAACTCTATTTAAAACATAATTAACTAGATTACCCCAATTACCAGCATTTTCTCCAGTAGTTTGACGTTCTAGTTTTAATCTTGATGTAAAAGTTGATGCCATAATTCTTTATACTCCTAATTTTTATTATTGTAAATAATATATATTTGTCATCATTTGTCTAGTGTATATTAGTCCAAATTTCTGAAATAGTAGGCTGTATTGGATCCCAAAATTTAAGAGTAGAAATACTTACATTAGCTTGATTTCCAATCATACTTAATATTTGTTCAGTAGTTACATTAGCATTTGATAAGCTTATTGTTATATTATTTCCAGTAATTGTGATAGGTGAAGATCCACTTACAGAAACTGTATTAACAGAAGTATTTAATTCTTCTCCTGTAATAGTTAATATTTGATCTGTTATAAAACTAGAAATATTATTTAAAGGTATACTTAATTCTTCTCCTACTATTTGAATAAAATTAGCAGTTCCAGTATTAACATTTCCTAATGTTACTTCTAAATCAATTTCAGGTCCTGTTTGTATTGTGATAGAACCACCAGCTTGAATAGCAATTCCACCTTGACTAATGGTTAATTCTTCTCCTGTGATAATAACATTAGCTTCATTTAGTACACTAATAGTATTAGAACTAATAGTTAGTTCTTCTCCTGTAATATTAGTTGTTGAAGAACCACTTACAGAAATATTATTAATTAACGAAGAAATAGATTGTCCATCTTCTATAAAGATGTTACCATCACCTATAACTAATCCACCTAATCCTTCATTCCAAGGACCAACACCCCACTCTTCACGTCCCCAACCAAGACCCCAATTTAAATTAGTAGAAATAGATTGACCTGTAATAATAACACCCACATCAGGTGATTCATTCCAAGGTCCTACACCATAACCGAATCTACTCCAGCCAACTGAAACTGTCATAAGGATTTATCTCCTTATGCTATTCTAATTAAACCGTTAGTAGCGTCTGCGTTAGGAAACTGTAATTCAAAAGTACCGTTTGTAGAAGTTTTAACAGAACCAAAATCTAATACTGCGATAGAAGAATTACTATTATTTGCATTATATAGTAAAGCTGCTTGAGCAGAAATAGTTGCATTTGCCCATGAAACATTATCAGCATCAAAAATTGCTGTAGTTCCATCCGTAGTGATAGTTACGTTAGTTAAAGTTTCTCCGCCTGTAGAATAATTTGTACCACTTGCAGAAATTTCATTTGCAGTGATATAAGCGGTAGTATTTTGGTTTAAAGTTGCCGTATTGTCGTATAAGGCACATTTAATTGTTACTGACTCTAAATTAGCGCCAGGTGACATTAAGTCCTGTTTAAATGTGACTGTTATAGCTTGTTCAATTGCCATATATTTTATTGTCCTCCAGTTAATGTATTAGTCCCGAGTGGGCTACCAGGAAACTTGTAATCTGTTCGTCTTCTTCTACGAGCTTCATTATTGATAGCAGTCACACTTTCGACATACTTTTTGTTATAGATATTATAATCTTCCATGTTCTTTGTAAAGAGATTTGCTTCAGATAAACTACCATATAAAAGAGCATCAGAAGCATTCTCTGTATACCAATTAGTAGTATTAGTATTAGATAATGGATTAATTCTTCCTTGATATCCTAATTCCATAGTATAAGCACTATCTGGAGTTGGAGCCACGTATAAAGTATTATCATCAAAATTTGCAAAATAAACTGGAGTACTTGTAATAGAAGCATTAGGCCAATATTCTTGTAAATATTCTATAGGTTTAATTTCTAAAAATTGTCTATTACCACTAACTATTATATTTAAATAATTAATTAACATTGGTTCTATAGTACTAGGAAGTGTAATAAATCTATCTCCT
>Ga0129324_10002771_pt1 | contig 10581 bp, 2 predicted proteins | sample CPBDNA_7_FD_96879 | JGI IMG/M metagenome (GOLD analysis project Ga0129324, IMG submission 96879) | Freshwater to marine salinity gradient microbial communities from Chesapeake Bay, USA - CPBay_Spr_15_0.2_DNA | ecosystem: Environmental > Aquatic > Marine > Coastal | place: USA: Chesapeake Bay... | reverse complement strand
TTGCTTTGTCTATTAAATCTTTCAATTCATTAAATTTAGATTCAACAAATGCTTTATCACTTGTATCTTTTGGTAAATCAGTTGTATTTAATTTCTTAACAACTTCTTCATTCGTTTTATCTATTTGACTCTTTAATTCTGTTATTTTAGAGTCTACGTATGCTTTATCACCAGCATCCTTTGATACATCCGGTGTAGATACATTTTTATTTATATCTTGGTTAGTTTTATCTATCAGATTTTTTAGTTCAGTAAATTTAGAATCAACATATGCTTTATCGCTTATATCTTTTGGTAAATCAGTAGTATTTAATTTCTTGACTACTTCCTCATTAGTTTTATCTATTTGACTCTTTAATTCTAAAAACTTTGAATCTATATATGTATTATCAACAGGTTTGTTCATATCACCTAATTTCTTCTCTAATTCTGTAAATTTATCATTAATTTCTTTAAATTTAATATCCGCATTAGTAATAGATAAATATATTCCAGAAAATGAAGCATGGTCTTTTTGAATTTTATCCATGTCTAATTTTAGTTTTTCAATATCTTTAATACATTCATCATATACTTTTGTTCGTAAATCATTTAATTTTTGTTCCATAGTAGCAATTGTTTTAATTATCTCATCAATTTTATCTTTATTATTTGTGATTAATTGAAGATGAGATAAAATATCATTTTTGTTCTTATCATTATCATTAATTAATTCATCAACTGATTTATTAATTTTATCAATTAATTCTAATTTAGATATAATTGTTGGGTCTGGCGTTGATGTGCCCGATGCTAAAGATAATCCAGCTATTTGGTTAGTTAAATCTTTCAATTTTTGTTCTAATTCACCATATTTATCAAAGAGTTCTTTATGAACAGTATCAGTTGTAGATGCTGGTTTGATAGCTTCAACTTCTTTCTTTAAAGATTCCAAACTTTTTTCAATATCACTTATTTTTGTATCATTAATTGGAGTTTTTAGAAGAGTGATATCTTGTTGTATTTGTGTAATTGTAGCTGTAAGATTATCAGGTATTTTTTGCTCAATTTCACTTATTCTTGTTTTTAATAATTCAATAGTTGCAGTTAATTGTGTAATATCAGTTGTATTTTTATTAATAATTGGTTCATATTTTTCTAACTTTTTTTCTAACTCAGCTATTCTCGCTTCATATTTAAGCAAATCTTCTTTTGTAATAGAAGGTTTAGCGAGTGAATCTGATATTTCCTTAGTTGAGTCTGAAATAGCTCTACATATATCAGTTAAATTAGAACGTTCTAGTGTATCAGCATTAGATCTTAAATCTCCAATTGTCGTTAATAATTCATCTTTTTTTTCTTGAGTTAAATTTTGATTTTTATTAATGAGATTACCTATTAATTTAATATTTTCTTTCACAGTATAAAGCTCTTTACAAACATCTACTTGATTAGCACCACCTTTTTTTTCAGATGTAATTGAAGTAGCTTCAGGCGTAATTGGTGTAGTTTCAGGCGTAGCTTCTGGTGTAGCTTGAGGCGTAGTATTTATTTTACTTAATCTATTAGCTGCTAATACATATTTTCCCAGTTTTTTAAATGAAGGAATCGATTTAATTTTTTCTATTCTTTCACGTGTATCAACAATTAAATCACGTATTTCTTCATCGCCTGATAAACCTTGTTCTATATTACTCAAACCACTTGATATATTTGATATATTTTGTTGAACATTTTCACCTTTATTTGCATCTATTTCATTGATTTTATCAGTTAATATGCCAATCTGTTCCTTTAATGATGATGTATCTGGATTACCAGATGTAGGTACTGGTAATAAATCCGTACAGTTAGTTGTTTTAATTAAATTATTTATTTCTATATATTTTGAAGCCAATTTGCTTTCTAAAATAGAAATAACTTTACTTGAAAAATTACCATTACTGATTTGAGTTTGTAATTCAATTAATTTATCTAAATCTTGTTTTAATAATTTACATGTATTTATTGACAACGAACTACCCATTTGATAATATTTATTACTTTCTGAAATGGGACCAATTTGATTACCTATACCACTCGCAGTTGATTTTAACCAACTACCTAATTCAGCAACACTCTCATATATTTTTTGTGCTGAGCTTGGTAAATTTTCATCTGTAGGTGAAACTCCTGATATTTTACGAATTAAACGTTCTACATGATGATCTAAATTAGCAATAGTTTGATTTGTAATAGATATATTTAACTCATTAAATATTCCATCAATATATCTCAATAAATTAAATGCTAGATTTCTATTATTTTCAATATCTGTTAAACTACTATCTATTTTTATACCTTGAAAAATAGTTTTATCACTTATAATTTGACTAATTGCATTAGTCATGTCACTAGTATGTTTTACTAGAATTGGTAATAACTCTAATGGTTTTTCAGTTTCTTTTTTTGCTAATATTAAATCAGATTGGATTATTTTTTTTGTTTCTTCAATTTTATAATCAGCTTCCGCCTGCTTTCTTATAATTAATACATTTAAATTGTCAATTTCTAGAATTAAATTTTGTAATTCATTAAATAATATTTGTTTTTTACTAGTTTCAATCGCAACGTCTCGATCTGCTGTTTCTTTTCCAATAGCTGATGTAATAGCTGTATGTTCCTGATTAGCTTCAGTCATATCTTTCTTATTTGGAATTTGCTGTTCAAGAATAACAACTCTATCTTCTAAATTACCCCCTATTGCCGCTATAGGCACACTAACACCACCTGGTGGAACAACAATTTTAGCAATTTCTGATTTAATTTCTTTTTTAATTTCATCATGTTCTTGATTAGCTTCACCTTTATCTTTCTTAGATTGAACTTGTACTTCAAGAGCTTCTACTCGAGCTAGAAGAGCAGTATCTACTGGAGCTGGACCACCTAGCACTGGAGCAGGCACAACCGCAGGTACAAGTGGAGCAGGCGCAGCAACTGGTGCAGGTACAAGTGGAGCAGGCGCAGCAACTGGTGCAGGTACAAGTGGAGCAGGCGCAACAACTCCATCTGCTCCACCCCTAGCAGCACCACCCAATGATAATATTCTACCAAAACTATCTCTTGTTAAATTACGGTCTCTCATATAATCGTCATCGAAATTAATATAATTCGGATTAAAAATAATTTTATTGTTCATAATAGATATATATATATATTATAAAAAAATTTGTTAATATATATATTTAATTAAAATAATATTTATAAGATTTCTTTCAATTCATTTAACTCAGACTTCCATATATCAATTGGAGTTCTATTATTCAAAGTATCATATTCAACTTGTTTTTCATTCATTTCTGCTTTTAATTTTTCTATTTTCTCTGAAGTTAATTGATAAATTGGCATTGATAATAAATAATCATATGAGGTATTGTCACCATTATTTGTATTCAATTTAGGAAACTCGAAAGAAACTAAATCAGTTTCAATTTCAGTTCGTTTCCTGTTATTAATAACTAGTTCATCTTCTACTACCATTAATATAAATTTAACTTTACTAGATATTATATTTAATTCATTCTTCAATTCATCCAAAATATATTGTTTTCGTTTTTCGTATAATGATAATCGAGTTGCGTAGTATTCTATCATAATCTCTTGCGCACAAGTATATTTTTTAATACTACCATCTACACCATATAATGTCATATTGGTCAAACCGACTTTACTAGTTAGATGAAAATCTTTCATTATATTTGTAACTGTTTCAATATAATCTGGTATAAATTCTAATTCAAAATGAATAGTTGTATCAGTATGAAATTCTTTAAACCCAATAAATACCCTATCTTCTTTCGTTTTAGCATTTTCAGTTTCATATAATTTTTCAAGAAAATCTTTATAATTTTGTGTCCATGTACCAACTGGTAATTCTGTTACAATTAATTTATTTTTCTTAATAGAATAAACCCCATTTACTTCAAAGTTCTTTTTATCTATTTTCTTAACTGTGCCAGTAAATTTATTCCAATATGGTTTCATTTCCTTGAATTTATTACCATCCATTATATTGAAAAGATTAGCAATAATATCTTGAGGATTAAAACTGGGAATATATGTTGAAAAACCTGTTCCAATACCTTCTGTTCCATTTACTAATATCATGGGTAAAATAGGTGCATAATATTCTGGTTCAATCTCATCACCATCTTCATAGTTTTTGGGAAGAATTGGATTATCCATCTTATTAAATATTTTTACTGTATTATTAGTTAATTTTGTCCAAATATAACGACCAGCCGCAGCATCTTTACCGCCCATTAATCTTGTACCAAATTGACCATTTGGTTCTAATATATTAATATTATTTGAACCAATAAATGTTTGAGCCATACCTTTAATTGCTCCATCAAGTGAAGCTTCACCGTGATGATATGCGGCTCTATCTGATACAAAACCTGCTAATTGCGCAACTTTAACTTCTTCTTTATCCAATTTTCTTAAAAATGAACCATATAAAATCTTTCGATGAGATGGTTTAAATCCATCCATAATATGGGGAATAGAACGACTGTTATCATAATTTGAAAAATGTTTCAAATCCAAATGAACAAATCTACTATATGATACTTGTCTATCTTCATATGTAAGAATCTCATTTTTATCATAACTATATAACCATTTCTTTCTATCGTCAGCGCGCGACTTCATGAAAGCCAGAGTCAGCGCATCATCGCAGCCTTGTTTTACTTTAAATGGCTCTGGAGAGTAAGTATCGCCTTCATCCTCATCTTCATCTTCATTCTGTGGAGATTTTTTAGCAGATTTCTTTGAAGATTTCTTTGAAGATTTCTTGTCAGGTATCTCAGAAATATCTATTTTTTCTTCATTTTTAGCTAAAATATCAGGTTCTGGTTCCCAGAAATATCTAATTAGTTTAGCTTCTATATCATGAAAGTATTCTTTAGCTTCTTCAGAGGTAGATGTACCCAACCCCTTATAGTACTTTATCTTCCAACCTGAGTTTTTCTCAGACCATTTATTGTATTCTGTTAAATTGTAAAATATCTTGACCTGTTTACCTTTGAAAGCTTTAACAATTGGTGTAGCAAATGAAGTAATGAAATTTTCTTGTTTAATAAGATTAGGCCAAAGATGATGAAATAAATTCATTAATAGACCTTTGATATGAGAGCCATCTACATCTTGGTCAGTTAAACATACTAATCTATTATATCGCAATGTTTCTTTTGATTCTTTAGTCTCATATTTCTCACCATGTTTTAATCCCATAATTTTTATAATATTATTAATTTCATCGTTACCCATTAATTGTTTAATTGGAGCTTCACGAGCATTTAATAATTTTCCTTTTAATGGAAAAACACCGTAAAAATCACGACCCACAACTGATAAACCAGCCATTGCGAAAGCTTTAGCTGAATCTCCTTCTGTTACTATTAATGAACACTTGTATGATTCTTTACCACCCGCTTTATTAGCATCTTCTAATTTAGGAATACCGTGTAGTGTTACTTGTTTCTTTCCATCATTTTTCTTTAATTGAGATGTTTCTTTAAACTTTGCTAATTGAATCATCTGCTCGACAATACCACATTTGGATAGTTTTTTCAAAAACAGTTCAGATGGTTCATAAGATGCGCCAAATTTCTTTACAGTTGAAGTTAATTCAGTTTTAGTTTGACTACTAAATTGAGGATTCTCAATCATACTATTGATAAAGAATACTAAATTATCTTTCAAAATAACAGGTGTTATCTTAATATCCTTATCTTTCTTTTTAATATAATCATCTATTAGTGGTCTTAATATTTTATCAGTAACGTGGTCAACATGTTTACCACCTTTATGGGTCGCAATACCATTAACAAATGAAATGACCTTATTATTCGATTCAGGTATATATAAACAACCTACTTTAAATCTCTCGTTGGAATCATCATAAAATATCTCACTAGTTGGATAATATTGTTGGATATATTGTTTAAAATTAGATACAGCAATCTTGGTATCATTAAAATATATTTTCATTTTATCATTATTATTAATACCTGCAATATCTATTACTCTTCTATAGAAAAGAGATACATGATCATCGTCAATTGATTCTAACCCAAATCTTTTAAAATCAGGATAGAATGTAATTTCAACATAACTCATTTTCTTGGAATATTTTTTAACACTAGGTTTTGTAGTTTTAATCATATTTTCAGTCCATGTTTGATGAAATAGTTTTTCATTTGTAGCATCTCCTACCTCTACTTCAAACTTTGTACTAAAAATATTAGCTAACTTTGCTCCATAACCATTTCTTCCACCGGTTGTTCTCTTTTTAGTATCATCATAATTAGATGATGTTAATAGTTCCCCAAAAATCATACTAGGAACTAATGTTTTATGAACTGGATGTTCGTCAACAGGAATACCTTTCATACCATTATTAAATACTTTGATATAACCTTCTTCTTTATTAATAGTAACCTTAATAGTATCGCATGTTTTATCATTTTCAGCTGCATCACTCGCATTAACTATCAATTCATCAAAACATTTCATGAATCCAGGAACATAAGTAATTACTTTTGATATAATGGGCGGACCTTCAATTGAATTAACAACATCCATTTGCTCAGTAGTTTTTTCAATATCGCCAATATAAGTATCTGGACGAGCTAATACGTGTTCACGCTGAGTCATTTTATCATAATCGGTAGCTTTAGACATTTTAATAGAAATTATGGTTTATAACTTTAAATAAAAATAATCAATTTTTTATTTAAAGAGTTTTATATGAAAAATATAGAAATTATAGTATTTATGATAAAGTAACACCAGTTGTCTGACTAACAATAACAAATCTTGTTGTATCAATACCATATAATATAACTGTAGCGCCTGCTGTTGAAAATGTTAAGGTTGTATTCCCAGAACCAGCATAACCAAATGATTTGCTTGCTGCTAATACAACAGTTGGAGAAGTACTGATTGGCGAACCAGCAGTAATTATAAGCACCATACCTGTTTGAGGCGTTAGTGTTGTTAAACTTACATCAGTATTTATAATCCATACAGTTTGGGTATAATCTAGAGAAGATGTAGAAGTACTATATGTTTTAATTGTATTATCACTCCCTAATAGTTTTAAATTTTTTGATACAACTACTGAATCAGTTGCTGTAAATCCAGAACCAAGATTTACATCCATATAACTATAAACACTTGTTGGGTCTGCGCTTGTACTATCACTTAGTGCCCATCCCTTATTTGAGTTACCAGTTGTTGCGCCAATTTTAATAGGTCCGGTTATAACTAAATCAAAACCTAATAAACCAGTTGTTCCATTAGCACTGGGAGAAACAGATGTAGACGCATTATTGAATAATATATCACAAAATAATAGACTTGATTTAACAATATAAGGTATTGCTAAAAAAGTAGTACTATTATTACTAATTGGTACAACATTCATACATGGTTGACTAGTAAATGACTTACCATAATAAACTCTAAACGCAGGACCAGTTGTTGAATATTGTATATAGAATCCACTTGGTAGATTATTTGATGTAGGTGATGCAAGATGATCAACCGTAGTTGGATTACCAGATGAATTAGATGCTAATATAGCATCATTTGCGATTGCGTTAGCTCCTGTATTAAAAGCACCTCTTGTACTACCAAAACCAAGAGTAACGCGGATTGTAAATAAATTTGATTCAGAAGAATTAGTTGGTCTAAACATTATATATTGTATATATTAATTTTTTAAATATGATATTATTGCCAATTTCCAATATTTGTATCTGCCCCTGTTGTACTAATTGGATATATTTTAAAATAAGAACCTATATTTGTTGTATATGGATTACCCGGTGTAGCTGATAAACTATATTGCGGTGTTAATGTTCCACCAACAGCAATTGATATAGTTCCTTTTATATTTAGAACTATATATTGTGCACCAGAAATACTATTTGATGAGATTTGTTGCGCACTAATTGTTTGAATAAATAAATTAGTTTGGTTCATCCCAATTATTGCACCACCAGTACCAAAAACTGTAGTAGACATATTTGCATTCAACATATAACCAATATTATTAATAGTAGTAGAACCTCCAAATAATATAGATACAGTATGACTTGTTATTCCACTATTTTGTGTTTGCGATAAAGCAAAACAACCTTCAAATTCATAAACAGTATTACTGACTAATACAACACTTTTGCCTATAATATTTTGAGCAGATAAGATATTACTGCCAACAAAATCTGAATTTAATCTATAGTATTGAATTACAGGATAAATACCATTCGCTAATCCATTAACCGAGCCATATAATAAACTTGTATTATTTATACTATTATTTGATATAGTAGTTGAACCAATTTTAACATCTGAATAAGTAGTTAGATCATAGTTATCATCCATAGCCCATGCTGATACTGGTAATTCTATGTTATCATTATTAACCTTCATAGTAACATTATTACATTGTAAATTAATCCAACCATTTGTATCTTCTCCAAACCAAAATTCATTTGTAGCGGGGAAAGTTATATTTTCAACATAATTACCTAATCTAATCATACCACTACCACTAGATGTTAATTTTACCCTAGTTCCAAAAGCTATTGTATTTGTAAGATCATTAGTTGAATTTTCCCCTGCTTTAAACCCAATCGCAATATTTCGATATCCAGTTGTAGTAGAATATAGAGAATGAGTTCCAATTGCAACATTACTATTTCCTCCATTTGTAAGTGATCTAAGTGATAGATATCCAATACCTATATTTTTCGTACCATCAACATTTGTTTTTAAACATTCATAACCAATTGCTATATTCTCATTACCTGTAGTATTTTCTAGAACATTATGACCAAATCCTATATTACCTTGTCCTCCATTAACAGAAACATTTGAAAATCCAATATTATTTGCTGTAGCATTAGTTAATGAATATAATTTATAAGAATTTATTGTAACACCACTATTAATTGTAACTAGATTGGTAGATGAAGTAATTGATACTCCGCCAGTACTATTTATTAGAGTACCACTTGTACCACTATTTAAATTTAATGAAGTTGCGCCAGTTGTATTACCTATAGTTATTGTTCTCGCAGTAGTGCCTGTACCAATATTAATAATACTTGTATAGATATCATTACCAAATGTTATTGTTGTCTTATTAAAACCAGCATTTATTGTAGTTGTACCAGATATATTAATAGAATAACCCTGTATAGTAATGCCGTTATTTGATGCCATTGTAATTGAATTTGAACCATTATGTGCAGAAGCTATTAAATTAATAAAAGTACTTCTTATAGTACTTGTCATATTTTCACTATTTGTACCTGAAAAACCAATATTTAATGTAGGTGAACCAGAACGTGTATTAGCAATATTTATAGTTGAACTATTTATACCAAAATTAATTGTAGGACAACTTTGACCAAAATTAATAGTAGAACTACTACTACCAATATTTAAGGTTGATCCTGTTATTCCTGCCGATGAGATGGCTAAACTAGAACCAAAATTTAATGTTGAATAAGTTGTAATATCATAATTATCATCAACCGCCCAGGGTGATAAAGTATATTGATTTATATCTGTAATTTCAGTTAATACATTTGAATTATTTACTTTTGTATTACCATACATATTTACATTATAGCTAGTTGAAATAGTATTATTATCAAGAGTCCAACCACTACTACCACCACCTCCACCACTGCCTAATGTATTCCAAACAGTATTATAATAAATCTTAGGTATATTTGTTTCAGTTGCTAAATACATCATACCATTAGTAGCAGTTAAAGATGCGGATGAGATAGCTGTATTTATTGCTGTATCATCAGTATAGGTTGGTAATGTTGGGAATCCAATTGTTAATTCTTTAGTTGTAATATCATAACAAGATATATTACCAGTAGCTAGGGTTCTAATTGGATTAACAAAGAAACCACTATCTGAACACGATAAATCAATTCCACTCGCATTTAATATAATTGAATTTGCGGCTACCGATGTATTACCTGCGTAATATCCAATAGCTATAGAATTAGATACATTGCTAGTAAAATTAGCATTCATTCCGATTGCAATATTATTTGAACCTGTTGTATTTGAATATAGACTACTAAAACCAATAGCAATATTATGATAACTTGTTGTATTTGAATATAATGTTTGTTGTCCCAAGGCAATATTATAAGAACCAATTGTATTTGAATATAAACTTAATAAACCAGATGCAAAATTACTATCACCTGTTATATTTGAATATAAACTTTGAAATCCAGATGAATTATTATTGGCGCCAGTTGTATTTGAATATAAAGCATTATAACCATTTGCAATATTATTAGTAGCTGTAGTATTTGAATATAATGCTTCTCGTCCTGAAGCAATATTATTAGAACCTATTGTATTTGAATATAAACTTTGAAATCCAGATGCGGTATTGTTATACCCTGTTGTATTAGAATATAAACTTTGATAACCAGAAGCGATATTATCATAACCTGTTGTATTCGAATATAAACTTTGATAACCAGAAGCGATATTATCATAACCTGTTGTATT
>Ga0129324_10002770_pt1 | contig 10582 bp, 6 predicted proteins | sample CPBDNA_7_FD_96879 | JGI IMG/M metagenome (GOLD analysis project Ga0129324, IMG submission 96879) | Freshwater to marine salinity gradient microbial communities from Chesapeake Bay, USA - CPBay_Spr_15_0.2_DNA | ecosystem: Environmental > Aquatic > Marine > Coastal | place: USA: Chesapeake Bay... | reverse complement strand
GCGCACTGGAAAGGCTGAAGATTTCTATCTTCCAGGGCTCTGGACCAATGCAATCTATGGATCTGCATATTTGATTTCAATACTTCTGCGCTGGCCAGTGATAGGACTCATTATCGGTCCACTCTTGGAAGAGAACTTTAGATGGCGCAAAGATCCTGCAAGAAGCAAGGTTTATATCAAGGCAACCTGGCTCTGGGTTGGAATGTTTGCCATCCGCCTTATTGTGCAATATCCACTATATGTAAGTGGAAATGTTAATTTACTAGGAAGCGCTAGATTGATTATGGGCTATCCGCTATTTATCGCTACAGCTTGGGCAACATGGTTGGTCGTTAAAAGTGGCCCAAAGCTAAGAGATGACCTGCAAATTAGTAAAGAGAGCTAATCCTTAATAAAGCAAGCCTTTAGTGAGACCTCAGCCTCTGCGGTAGTAACAAAAATTAGTTCATCTCCGGCAGCAAAAACATCGTGATCAGCTGGAGTTATTACATGGCCATCTCTGATAATCGCTGCAAGTGAGGCATCTTGCGGAAGTGAAATTTCTTCAACAGATTTTCCAAGGCAGGAAGAGTTATCAGGAAGAGTTAGCTCAACTAAACTCGCCTCGCCAGCTTTGAGTGAGAAGAGTCTGACAATATCTCCAACAGAGACAGCTTCCTCAACAAGGGCGGCAATAATTCTTGGAGTTGAAACAGCGACATCAACGCCCCAAGAAGAATCAAATAGCCACTCATTTTTTGGATGATTTACTCTTGCAACTACTCTTGGAACTCCATACTCAGTCTTGGCAAGAAGTGATGCCACAAGATTTACCTTGTCATCTCCAGTCGCTGCAACCATAACTTGGCAGGTATCAAGCTTGGCCTTATCAAGTGAGCTGATCTCACAGGCATCTGCTAGAAGCCACTCAGCTGATGGGACGCTCTCCATTTTAAGAGACTTTGGATTCTTATCTATTAGTAATACTTGATGGCCATTTTCAATTAGCTCTCTGGCGATAGCTCGCCCTGCATTACCAGCACCTGCGATAGCAATTCTCATCTCTACTCACCACTCGGAGGAAGGGCAAGGGAGGCCTCGGTTGAGGCTAAGTTCTTATCTTCAACCATTACATGAACAACATCGCCTTCTTGTAAGACAGTGTGTTCATTGGGAATCAAGCCTTCACCAAGCCTTGTAACAAAAGCCACGCGAGCATCGGTATGTTGTTCAATTAGTGAAACTGGACGTCCATACCAATCACGATGTAGAGCTATCTCAGCTAGTTGCACTTTTCCTGATGCATCTTGCCACTCAGAGCGAGATCCCTGCGGAAGCAGCCTTCTCATAATTTGATCTGTAGTCCATAGAACAGTTGCAACGGTAGGAATGCCTAGCCTTTGGTAAATCTCAGCTCTACCTGGATCATAAATTCGAGCCACAACGCTTGCTACACCATAGGTTTCTCTCGCAACTCTGGCTGCCAAAATATTTGAATTATCACCGTTTGAAACTGCGGCAAATGCATCAGCTCTTTGAATTCCTGCCTCTAATAAAGTGTCGCGATCAAAGCCCATTCCAGCCACAGTTAGACCATTGAAATCTGCGCCAAGGCGACGAAAAGCTTCACGATCTTGGTCGATTACGGCAACGCTATGGCCCAGAGCCTGAAAATCTTTTGCCAGGGTAGAACCGACTCGGCCGCAACCCATGATTACGACATGCACAAAAGGAGAATTTACACCTTTAGGCTAGATTCCCTCTAATCCACGCGAGGGCTAGCACGAGAAATAAGTGCTTCAATGAACTTTTTAGGAAAGGTGCGCGAGTGCAAAGCGGTGATCAATTAGAAGTCGATATCACAGCTATCGCGCATGGCGGCCATTGCATAGCGCGCTACGAAGGAAGAGTTATTTTTGTAAGACATGCAATCCCTGGCGAGCGCGTGATTGTTGAGATTAGCGATGTTACAAAGAGCTTTGCTAGAGGAAACTGCATCTCAGTAATTAAAGCCTCTAAACATCGGGTGACTCCGCCCTGTTCATTCGCTCGCTTTGATGGCTGTGGGGGATGCGACTTTCAACACATCGATCCTAATTATCAGCGAGAATTAAAGAGAGAAATTATCAAAGAGCAATTTAGTCGCCTTGCTAAAATGGAGATCGATGTAGAGGTTGAAGAAGTTAAACCGAATTTACATTGGCGAAGCAGAATGGAATTTACAGTATCTGAAAATGGCAAGGTCGGCCTCTATGCCTCGCGTTCAAATCAGATAGTTGAAATTGATAAATGCCTAATCGCTCATGAAGATATAGATATCGAGAAGATCAATCAGACTAAATTGCCAAAATCAAAGCGGGTAGATGTAGCCATTACTAGCAAAGGCCAGAGCGCAGTGGTGATAGAGGGTCGAGAGAATTTAGGGCTGATAGAGGAGCAGGTAGGTGACATTAACTTCTCCTTAAATCCAATTACCTTCTGGCAGAGTCATCGCATGGCGCCAACTGTTTTAAGTCAAGTAGTTAGAGATTATGTTCAAGCAGAGCCTGCAGATCACATCTTTGATCTCTACGGGGGAGCAGGGCTATTTAGTGCAGCACTTTTATCTCAGCTTGGAGCCGCAGGAAGAATTACCTTAATTGAATCTGATGAGAATGCGATTATCGATGCTAGGCGAAACTTTGCGCTAGAGCCAAGAGTTGAGATAGTTGAAGCAAAAGTTGAAGCAAGTTTGAAGAAATATCGAGGAGCAAATGTAGTTCTTCTAGATCCTCCTCGCGCTGGCGCGGGAGAGAGAGTCATTTCAAGTATTGCCTCACTTGCTCCAAGAACGATTGTCTATGTTGCCTGTGATCCAGCCGCACTTGCCCGAGATAGCGCTTATCTAGCAGCACAGGGATATAAATTAGATCAAATCAGGGCCTTTGACCTCTTCCCAATGACTGCCCATATGGAGCTTGTGGCGCGTTTCATTACTTCTTGAGTAATTCTCTAGTAATTCGTTTTTGAGCACTTTGCGTAGCAACAGTTAAGATGGATATATGAGTAAGAACTCCTTTGGCGCAATGAGCTCGCTTGAAGTATCAGGCAAGAGCTATGAAATCTTTGATATCACCAAGCTTGCTCAAGCAAATTCTCTTCCCTTCTCCTTAAAAATATTGCTAGAAAATCTCCTTCGCACCGAAGATGGTGCAAATATCACAGCCAAGCAGATAGAAGCTCTTGCTTCATGGAACCCTGAGTCAATTCCTGATACTGAAATTCAATTCACTCCAGCGCGTGTGATTATGCAAGATTTCACCGGAGTTCCCTGCGTTGTTGATCTTGCCACTATGAGAGAGGCAATTGCAGAACTTGGCGGAGATCCATCCCGCGTAAATCCTTTAGCCCCTGCTGAGCTAGTTATCGATCACTCAGTTATTGCAGATAAATATGGAACCGTTAATTCCTTCAAAGAAAATGTTGATATTGAATATGAGAGAAATCAAGAGAGATATCGCTTCCTTCGTTGGGGCCAGAGCGCCTTTGATGAATTTAAAGTAGTTCCGCCTGGGACAGGAATTGTTCATCAGGTAAACATTGAATATCTCGCAAGAGTAGTAATGGTCAGAGCAGTAAATGGTGTGCAGCGGGCGTATCCAGATACCGTGGTTGGAACCGATTCACATACCACTATGGTCAATGGCCTTGGAGTTCTTGGCTGGGGAGTGGGCGGCATTGAAGCAGAGGCAGCCCTTCTTGGTCAGCCAGTTTCGATGTTAATTCCTAGAGTTTTGGGCTTTAAATTAAACGGGTCTCTAGCAGTTGGAACAACTGCAACTGATTTAGTTTTAACTATCACTGAGATGCTTAGAAAGCATGGCGTAGTAGGCAAGTTTGTTGAGTTCTACGGTCCTGGGGTAAGCGCTCTGCCTATGGCTAATCGAGCAACAATTGGAAATATGTCGCCTGAATACGGCTCAACTGTGGCGATTTTCCCAATCGATCAAGAAACTATTAAGTACCTAGAGTTAACTGGAAGAAGTGGTGAACAGTTAGAGCTAGTTGAGAAATATGCCAAGGCTCAAGGTCTATGGCATGACCCTTCAGCAGAGCCAAGATACTCAGAGCGATTAGAGCTTGATCTATCAAGTGTTGTGCCATCAATTGCAGGGCCAAAGAGACCCCAAGATCGAGTCTCTCTTAGTGATGCCAAGAGCTCCTTTGCCGAAATTCTCCCCTCATATCTCTCAAGTGATACTGCTACTAAGCCAATAGCAATTGAAGTAAATTCAAGAAAAGGATCTATTACCAATGGCTCAGTAGTAATTGCATCGATTACTTCTTGCACTAATACTTCAAATCCTTCAGTGATGATTGGGGCAGGACTTCTTGCTAAGAAAGCTGTTCAAAAAGGTTTGATGAGTAAGCCTTGGGTCAAGACCACTCTTGCGCCAGGTTCAAAGGTGGTTACCAACTACTATGAAAAATCAGGACTAACTCCATATCTGGAAAAACTTGGATTTAACCTTGTTGGCTATGGATGTGTTACCTGTATTGGAAACTCTGGCCCATTGCCTCTAGAGGTTAGCAAAGCAGTAAATGACAATAATCTCGCAGTGGCAGCGGTGCTCTCTGGAAATAGAAATTTCGAAGGTCGTATTAGCCCTGATGTGAAAATGAACTACCTAGCATCGCCTCCGCTAGTTGTTGCTTATTCAATTGCTGGAAGTATGGATCATGACTTTGATAAAGATCCACTAGGGCAAGATAGCTCTGGAAATGATGTATTCCTTAAAGATATCTGGCCAAGTATGCAAGAGATTCAAGGCGTAATTGATTCAGTGGTTACCTCAGATATGTTTAAAAAAGATTATTCAAGTGTCTTTGCTGGAGATCATCGCTGGACCTCACTTGCAACTCCTGAAGGAAAGACTTTTGAATGGGATCCAAAATCTACCTATGTCAGAAAACCTCCTTACTTTGAATCTATGCCTAGAAATCCTATACCAGTTACTGATATTTCAGGGGCAAGAGTTCTGGCAAAGCTTGGTGATTCGGTAACTACCGATCACATATCACCAGCAGGGTCAATTAAAGTTGATTCTCCAGCAGGAAAATACTTGGCAGAAAATGGCGTAGAAAAATCTGACTTTAATTCCTATGGTTCGCGACGTGGTAATCATGAAGTAATGATTAGGGGAACTTTTGCAAATATTCGCTTAAAGAATCTCTTACTTGATGGAGTTGAAGGTGGCTTTACTAGAAACTTTATTGATGGTGGTAAGCAGAGCACCATCTATGATGCATCTATGGCATATCAAGATGCCAATATTGCTTTAGTGATTCTGGCAGGAAAAGAATATGGCTCTGGCTCTTCTAGGGATTGGGCTGCAAAAGGAACTGCGCTTCTTGGAGTAAAAGCAGTCATTGCTGAATCTTTTGAGAGAATTCATCGATCTAATTTAATTGGAATGGGAGTTCTTCCTCTGCAATTCCTTGATGGTCAAGATGCTAATTCATTGGGGCTAAGCGGCGAAGAAGTATTTTCAATAACTGGCGTTACTGCTCTAAACGAAGGTCGCATTCCAAGCATCGTTACGGTGACGGCAGGGGATAAGAGCTTTGAAGCAAAGGTTCGTATCGATACCCCAGGTGAGGCTGATTACTATCGCCACGGGGGAATCATGCAGTACGTCTTGCGCTCTCTTCTTTCCTAGTTCACCGATAGAATCTAGACATGAAACACCTAAGCCGGATTAAATCTCCTGGCGATTTGGGGCGCTTTAGCCAAGAGGAACTAACAGAGCTAGCTGCAGAGATCAGATCTTTCCTGATTGAGAAAGTTTCAAAGTCGGGCGGACACCTAGGGCCTAATCTTGGAATTGTGGAGTTAAGTATCGCTCTTCATCGCGTATTTGAATCTCCCCAAGATGTCATGGTTTATGACACAGGCCATCAAAGTTATGTCCATAAGATATTAACCGGTAGAGCTGCAGGATTTGAAAAGCTTCGTCAGCGCGGAGGAATCGCTGGATATCCAAGTAGAGCAGAGAGTGAACATGATGTAATAGAAAACTCTCACGCCTCAACTGCTCTCTCTTGGGCTGATGGAATCGCTCGCGGCTTTGCTCTGCAGAATCAGAGCGATAGAACTGTTGTAGCGGTAGTTGGAGATGGAGCTCTAACAGGTGGAATGTCTTGGGAGGCGCTAAACAATATTGCCGCTTCAGATGATCTAAAACTTGTGATTGTTGTTAACGATAATGAACGCTCTTACTCACCAACTATTGGCGGGGTAGCTACCTATCTTTCAACGCTTCGCGCTACTAAAGGATATGAGAAATTCCTTGATTGGGGAAAGCAAGTGTTAGAAAAGACTCCGGTTGTGGGAAATCCGATCTATGAAACTCTCCATGGAATGAAGAAGGGCATTAAAGATATTGTCGCCCCTCAGGGAATGTTTGAAGATCTAGGACTTAAGTATTTGGGACCAGTAGATGGCCATGACATTCCTGCACTTGAGCGAGCTCTTATTCAAGCAAAGAAATTCTCAGGACCGGTATTAGTTCATGCCATCACTGAAAAGGGACGGGGACATGCTCCAGCGCTCAATGATGAGGCAGAGAAGTTTCATGCAGTTGGAGTCCTTGATCCTGAAACAGGGGAGCCGCTTTCAAGTAATGGCGCTACCTGGACAAGAGTATTTTCGGAAGCGCTAGTTGAGATAGGGCGAGAGCGAAAAGATGTTGTGGCAATTACTGCTGCAATGCTTGGTCCAACGGGACTTGATAGATTCCAAGCAGAATTTCCGGAGCGAACATTTGATGTTGGAATCGCAGAGCAGCATGCAGTCACATCAGCTGCAGGCATGGCCTTTACCGGCCTTCATCCAGTAGTTGCGGTCTATTCAACATTTCTAAACCGCGCATTTGATCAATTGCTATTAGATGTTGGTTTACATAAAGCTGGAGTTACTTTTGTTTTGGATAGAGCAGGAATAACAGGAGATGATGGACCATCTCACCATGGAATCTGGGATCTAGCACTTACTGGAATTATTCCTAATGCATTTGTTGCAGCGCCCCGCGATGGGGCAAGGTTGAAAGAGTCGCTAGCAGAGGCTGTTGCAATCTCTGATGCCCCTTCAATTATTCGCTTTCCAAAGGGAGCAATTGGAAAAGATCTGCCAGCATTTGAAAGACGTGGCGGGCTAGATGTTCTCTATCGCGGTGAGAGCTCAGATATTCTCGTTGTAAGCATTGGCGCTATGGCGCCTCTTGCAATTGATGCAGCAGCTCAAGCGTTTCGTGAGGGCGTTGGAGTAACTGTCATCGATCCACTCTGGGTCAAGCCTCTTCCAGCAGATTCACTTCTTGCAATGGCTCCAAGGTTTAGACGAGTGGTGGTGCTAGAAGATGGAATCAAGCATGGCGGAATTGCTAGCACCTTATCTGAGCTATTTCGTGAAAACGGTTTAGATATGCCAATTCATTCAATTGGAGTGCCATTGGAATTTATCCAACATTCAAAGCGCGCCGAGATTCTGCAAGATATCGGAATCACTTCACAGAGCATCAGCCGTCAATTAGTTGGCTGGGCTTCGTTAAATGTTAAGCAGGAAGGGATGCAACTTGCGGCGGATGAAAACGCTGACCGCAAACCGCTTCACTAATTCCTTCTCTATCTAGATAAGGCAATATCCCGCCCAAGTGCATTGGCCATCCAGCCCCTAACAACATACAGAGATCAATTTCTGATGCCGTTGCAACAACGCCTTCATCCAGCATCATTCTTGCCTCTTGAGCAAGGGCTGAAAGAGCTCTGGTGCGAACCTGCTCTGCAGTTGAGGGTTTATCTCCCTTTTCAATTAAGGCAAGGGCTTCAGGGTTAACAATAAAAGCGCCATTTTCATCTTTGATATAGAAAGTCTTAACGCCTTTCTCCACCATTCGAGAAACAGTAGGGGAGATGCGATAGCGCGGACCTAGGTTGGCATTTAAAGTCTTAGAGACATGAAGTGCTACTCCTGGGCCGACTAAACCAAATAGCTCAAATGGCGACATTGGAAATCCAAGAGGACGCAGAGCATTATCGGCCACATCTGTCGGAGTTCCTTCATCAACAGCATCTGTTACTTCGCCCATAAATCGTGTCAGCAGGCGATTTACGACAAATCCTGGCGCATCTTTACAGATAATCATTATTTTCTTTAGCTCTTTGCCAACGCTGATTGCAGTTGCAGTGGTGGCATCATCAGTTTTTGAAGTTCTTGCAACCTCCAAAAGTGGCATGATGGCAACTGGATTAAAGAAGTGGAATCCAACAACTCGCTCTGGGTTCTTAAGGCCTTCTCCCATTTTTTCAACTGAGAGTGATGAAGTATTGGTAGCAAGAACACACTCAGGAGAGATTATTGCTTCCAGATCCTTAAATAACTTCTGCTTTATCGAGAGCTCTTCAAAGACTGCTTCAATAATGAAATCACATCCAGCAAAGGCTGATTGACTTACAGATCCTGAGATTAGAGACGATAATCTCGTTGCCGCCTCTGGGTTTAGACGCTTTTTCTCTACTAATTTTGTAATTTCATTTCTAACCCAAGCAACACCTTTATCGACTCGCTCTTGGTCAAGATCGGTCATAACTACTGGAACTTTTAGATTTCTAATTATTAGAAGCGCTAACTGTGAGGCCATTAAGCCCGCTCCAACAACTCCAGCTTTTGTGACCTTTCTAGCAAGAGCTGCCTTTGGGGCTCCCTCCACTTTTTTGCGCTTCTTTTGTATCAGATTAAATGCATATAGAGATGCCCTTAAAGGATTGCCCATAACTAGGTTTGCCAAGATCTCATCTTCAGCGTCAAAGCCTTGATCTAGGGTGTTGCTCCTAGCAGCAGAGATGAGTTCTAAGGCGCGTCTTGGGGCCTCAATATCTGCTCCGCCATATTTTTTGGCAATTGCAGCCTTGCCAGTTTCTAAAGCTTTATCCCAATTAGGATCTGTTGAGTAATCTTTCCGCTCTATCTTCTCGCTTCCTGAAATTATTCTGGCAGCAAAGGCGATTGATTTTTCGAGAAAATCAGCAGGTTCAAACACTGCATCAACAACTCCAAGACCCTGTGCCTCTTTAGCCTTCATCATCGTATTGTTATTTAAGGCATTTAAAATAATTACTTGGACAGCTCTCTCTGGCCCAATTAATTTAGGAAGGATTGTTGCTCCACCCCAACCGGGTACTAAGCCAAGGAAGCACTCAGGTAGAGCGGTAAGAGCAGTCGATGCCATAGTTCGATAATTGCAATGCAGACCTACTTCAAGGCCGCCACCTAGAGAAAGTCCATTGATAAAGGCAAAGGTGACCTTCTTGCTTCTTCCAAGTCTTTTAAAGATGTCATGTCCCAATTTTCCAAAAGCTAGTGATTGCTCTCTCTTGGCAACATATGAGATGCCAGAAAGATCTGCTCCAGCTGCAAAGATAAAAGGTTTTCCAATAATTGCTATCGCTACCGCATCGCTACTTTCAGCTGCGGTAATTGCATCATTTAGTGAGTTTAGAGATTGGATTCCAAAAGTATTTGGCCTGGTGTGATCGTGGCCATTATCTAGAGTTATAAGGGCAAGAGAGCCAGATGCGCCAAAAGCCGATAGATCAACTTGGCGCAGTAGGGCGTTAGTTACTACCTCATCGGGGGGAGTTGTTATCTCTGACATATCGCTTATGCTCCCTTTTTATAATTTGGGTTCTCCCAGATGATGGTTCCACCCATTCCAAGTCCAATACACATAGTGGTAATTCCATATCTCACTTCTGGGTGATCTTTAAAGCCCTCAGCAAGATTGAGAATTAAACGAATGCCAGATGAGGCAAGTGGATGGCCAACAGCAATTGCTCCACCATAGAGATTAACTCTTGGATCATCATCGCCAATTCCAAAGTAGTCAAGGAAAGAGAGCACTTGGATTGAGAATGCTTCATTTATCTCAAATAAACCAATATCTTCAATCTTTAAGCCTGCCTTATCAAGAGCCTTAAGCGTTGATGGCACAGGTCCATATCCCATAATCTCAGGCTCAACTCCTGCAAATGCAAAGGTAATCATTCTGGCCTTTGGTGATAGACCCAGCTCTTTAGCTTTACTCTCGCTCGCAAGGAGCGCTGCTGTTGCTCCATCATTTAGCCCTGCAGCATTACCAGCAGTAACTCTGCCCTGAGGACGAAATGGAGTCTTTAGCGCAGCAAGTGCTTCAAGTGTTGTTCCAGGTCTTGGTGGTTCATCAACTGTTGCAACCCCCCAACCTTGCTCAGCATTTCTAACTGCAACTGGAATTAAATTAGGTTGAATCTTTCCGCTCTTATATGCAGCTGCAGTTTTTTCTTGAGAGCGAAGAGCGTATTTATCTGCGCGCTCTTTAGTTAAGTGTGGAAATTTATCGTGGAGACGCTCTGCGGTGTTTCCCATCGAGAGAGCATCGGTATCAACTAATCTCTCTGCTAAATATCTAGGATTGGGATCCATGCCATCGCCCATTGGGTGATTGCCCATATGTTCAACACCGCCAGCGATTGCAAGATCGTATGCGCCCATCGCAATAGATCCAGCAAGGGTAGTTACTGAAGTTAG
>Ga0129324_10002769_pt1 | contig 10582 bp, 11 predicted proteins | sample CPBDNA_7_FD_96879 | JGI IMG/M metagenome (GOLD analysis project Ga0129324, IMG submission 96879) | Freshwater to marine salinity gradient microbial communities from Chesapeake Bay, USA - CPBay_Spr_15_0.2_DNA | ecosystem: Environmental > Aquatic > Marine > Coastal | place: USA: Chesapeake Bay... | reverse complement strand
TTTCCAGCTCTTCGAGGGTCATTGTGGCGGATGCGAGAATACCCAGTGCGCCCGCTTCTGCCGTTGCCGAGACGAGCCTTGAGCCGGCAACCCACCCCATTCCGGTTTGCACGATGGGATGCTTTACCCCGGCGAGTTCAGTGAGGGGGGTCCGAATTGTTACTTCTGTGGTCTTAGTCATTCCTGGGTCACCGGGCCTTAGCTGTGTCGGAGGGCGGAGGGGAGGAGGGGGGTAGCGCAACAAGCTCGCAGGTGGCGGGATTGACTGTGGCGCCACATGTGGCTCAGATCGGAATGGTCTAGGGCACTGGATAGCGCCCGTCGAGCCGCGTCATCCCTTCGAACTGTCATGGTTCTGTCCTAGCGAGATTTCTCTTCAACGAAGGCGTCTCGAAGCTCATCAGCGACCCCCGAGAGGGTCAATTCGTAGGTGAAGCCCTGTTCAAAACGATAGCTCTGGTTGACGTCAATCGGGTCGATGCAGTTGAGGGCTTCCTTCGCGGCCCGGATGACGCGGGGGTCTTTTTGTGCGATTTCCCCGGCAAGCGACAGCGCCTCCGAGTCGAGCTGGTCTCGGGCGACAACCGAATGAACGCTGCCGAGCTCGTGAAGCCTGGTCGCAGGAATGGTTCGGCTGGTGTAGTAGAGAGAGCGCAACATGTGTTGTGGAACGAGCCGGCTCAGGTGTGTTGCAGCGCCGAGGGCTCCTCGGTCCACCTCCGGGACACCGAAATAGGCGTCTTCAGAGGCGACAATGATGTCACTGTTGCCGACGAGTCCGACACCTCCCCCAAGGCAGAAACCGTGGACTGCGGAAATCACCGGAACACTGCACTCATAGATGGCCTTGAAGGCGGCAAAGCATGCGCGGTTGACTTCGACAAGAGCGTCATGGCCTTCTCGGGCTTGGATTTCTTTGATATCGACACCGGCATTGAATCCTCGACCCTCCGATCGAAGGATCACGACGCGACACTGCGGGTTTAGCCCCAACGCGTGAATCTCGCGGGCAATAGCAAACCAGCCATCGATGGGGAGGGCATTGACGGGGGGGTAATCGGCGGTGACGATTCCGATTCCGTCATCGCGAAGTGTTGAGCTAACCGACATGGGCGACATTATCCTTCATTCGGTGGGGGGAAAACTGGGAGGTCCAAACGGGGACAAGTGAGTTCCGATAGGTTCGGTCATTGTCCGACTCCGCTCTCATCGACCTGTGTGCGAAGGGTTGACCATTCGCGGAAGAATTCTTCGTCATCGGCAATCTGGAAAAGAGAGATCCACCTGTCGTCTCCTGCCAGTTCGCGCATGTCTGTGTTTCGATGAGCGTCGGCACCCACCCTGGTGCGCCACGGAGGATGGTCCACTGAGAGGACGCCCTCCACTGCTTGCGCAACCTGGTCTGGCTCCAAGCCCTTTTCACGGTCGGCCACGATGATGGTGTGGTGGCGTTCGAGAATGGGGGAGTACGATTCGTGGTTTTCGCGGGGCACGATCTTGTTCCGCATTGTTGTCCGGGTGCTTCCCGGCTGGACAAGCGCGATGCGAATGCCACACATCCCCACTTCAACGGCTAGCGCCTCCAGCGTGGCCTCGAGTGCTCGTTTTGAGCCAGAGTAGGCTGCCCAGGTGGGGAGAATAAATTCAGAGGATTGGGAGCTCAGAGCCAGGATTGTTCCCTCCCCACGCTCGCGCATTCCGGGAAGGACCTCTTTGATTGTTCTCACTACTCCGAAGTAGTTGACGTCGAAAACGGCGACAAATTCGTCAAGTGTTGTCGACTCAACTGTCGACCCGAGAAAAACTCCTGCATTGCAGACGAGTCTGTCCACCTGGCCAGATGTGCGAAGTATTTCCTCGAAGGCTTTCGCTACCGATGAATCGCTGGTCACATCCGCCACTCGGACCTCAATTGGGAGGTTTTCACGTGAGGCAATGTCTGATAGTTCGTGACCGGATTCCGGGCTTCTCACGAGCGCCCACACCTGATCACTGGCTCGGGCTTGTCGAAGGGAAATGGCAAACCCAATTCCTGCGCCAGCTCCCGTTACGACGGTGACATGTGGCCTTTTCACTTCCTACTCACCCCCTCATCTGGCGAAACACCCGCCTTTGTATACACTATGGTATACGCTTCGGAGTCGAAGGAAAGGGCGCAATGTCTGGCATTTGTGAGGGTCGAGTTGCGATTGTGACAGGAGCGGGGAGAGGTCTTGGGCGTGAGCACGCCCTTGAGCTGGCCCGTCAGGGCGCCGCAGTAGTGGTCAACGACCTGGGGGCTGAACTCGACGGTCGAGGCAACTCGACGGGTCCCGCCCAAGAGGTCGTGGACATTATTCGCTCCCACGGCGGCCAGGCTGAAGCCAATGGGGCGGATGTCGCCGATTTTTCGCAGGCGCAGGCGATGGTCCAACAGGCCATCGAATCTTTCGGGCGTCTCGACATCCTTGTCAATAATGCGGGATTCGTGAGAGACCGAATGATTGTGAGTGCGACGGAAGAGGATTGGGACCCCGTCATCCGGGTCCACTTGAAGGGCCATTTTGCCCCGCTGCATCACGCCTCGAGTTACTGGCGGGAAGAAGCCAAGGCGGGTCGAACCCCGGTGGCGAGAGTCATCAACACCTCATCAGGGGCCGGCCTCCAGGGCAGTGTCGGCCAGGCCGCGTATTCGGCGGCGAAAGGCGGGATTGCTTCGATGACTCTGGTTGCGTCTCACGAGTTGGCGAGATACGGCGTGACTGTGAACGCCATTGCGCCATCGGCCAGGACCCGAATGACCTCAGAGGTTTTCGCCGACCAGATGGCGGCTCCAGACGACGGTTTTGACGCGATGGACCCCGCGAATGTGTCCACCCTTGTCGCATGGCTCGCAAGTCCCCTGTCCGGGGGGGTCACCGGTCGAGTGGTGGAGATTGGCGGCGGCCACCTCTGCCTGGAAACGGGATGGCGACACGGTCCGAGCATCGACATTGGTCGTCGCTTCAAGGCGGAAGAAGTCGGTGATGTACTCTCAAAACTCATCGCGGAGGCTCCCATTCCAGAACAGGTGTATGGGGCATGAGTGCTGCTGAATGGATCGGCCGTGACCTCGGGCCCAAAGAAGTTCACTACACGTCGCGGGATGCCATCCTGTACGCGTTATCTGTCGGTGCCAACGCCACACAGCTTGACCTCATCTACGAGAAGCAGTTGCGCGTTTTGCCCACCTTTGGCCTCACCTTGGCCCAGTGGGCAGCCGATGTCATTGCAGAACACAACGGTTATGGCGACCAAGCCGTTCACGCCTCACAAACCCTCGATGTTCACGGACCACTTCCCCAAGAGGGGGTCTTGGCGATGACGGCACGCGTGCAGGATGTCTGGGATAAGGGGTCCGCGGCGGTGTTTCGCATCCTCGTCCAATCTGACTACTTTGACGCCACCTGGACTATTTTTGCCCCCGGTCAGGGCGGATTTGGTGGGGACCGCGGTCCCTCAGCTCCACCGGCTGGGGAGCAGGAAACATCGGTTGATTTGCCCCTCGAAACAACACCGAATCAAGCCGTGTTGTATCGGCTGTCAGGTGACTACCACGACATTCACGTTGATCCGCTGGCTGCTCAAAGGATTGGCCAACCTCGGCCAATCCTCCAGGGCCTGTGCACGCTTGCGGCAGCGACCCTCCCCCTCGCCGAGCAGGCAGGTCGGCACCCCGCGGACGTGAGTCACCTGGAAGGGCGTTTCAGTGGGGTGGTCTTCCCGGGAGATCACCTGACAGTTCGAGCGTCAACCACCGGAGCGTTCTCAGTGTTGTCTGGAAGCGATGAAGTCATTTCCAACGGAAGGATTGCCTTTTCGTGAAGACCCTTGTTGTCGGCGGTACCGGAATGGTTGGTGCTCATATTGCCGAGCTGCTAGCGCGCCACGGCCACACCGTCTCCGTCATGTCTCGGTCGGTTGGGACTGAGCCTAGTCCAGTGCGCATTGCGGGGATGCCGCAGATTACCGGGGATTACCTAAGCGGTATTTCTCAGTTGGTTCTTGAGTCCTTTGACACCGTTGTGTTCAGCGCGGGTCAGGATATTCGCCACGTTGAACCGGAGCGTGACACGGCCGAGGTGTGGGCTGAGATTCAAGGTCGGGCGGTGACTGCATTCGCCGAGGCATCGCGCCAAGCGGGAGTGAGCAGGTTTATCCAAATTGGAAGTTACTACCACTACCTTTTCCCGGAGTGGGCGGAGCACATCCCCTACGTCGCCGGTCGGAAGATTGCTGACGAGGGTGCGCGGACTTTGACAACCGGCGACTTTGGAGCGATCACTCTCAACCCACCCTCAATTGTGGGCGCTATTCCGGGGGTGTCACTGCGGCGTTTTGGCCGAATGTTTTCGTGGTTGAAGGGTGAGCGGGCAGAAGAGGTGTTTGCTCCTCCCGGAGGCACCAACTATATGTCCGCCGACGCGTTCGCTGAAGCCGCCTTGGGGGCGATCGAGAGGGGAGAACCCGGCAAAGCGTACCTTGTCGGCGGGGAAAACCTCTCCTATCAAGAGTTCTTTCAAATGATCGCGGAAGTTGCGGGATCAGATATCACCGTTTCCGAGCGCGACGAGGAATGTCCCTATCTGCCAGACCGCTTCATTGTTCAAGGGCGAGGTCGGGTCATTTCCTACGACCCACCCGAAGGTGAACGCCTCCTCCTGGGATATCCAACAGGGGACGTCAGGTTAGCCCTTGAAGACATTTATCGACGAGTTGTCGCCCAGGCACCATAACTAGAACTGACCGTGATGGGCAGAGAAATCAGGAGCTGTCAGTCACTGGTGTCAGGTGTGTTAATCGATGCCGCCTCTTCTTGGGCCAGGCGATCCAACTCTCGGCGGTAGTGCAAGAATGTCGCCAGGCCTGCTGGCCAAGTGACACCTATATGCCGACTGCTTCTTGCCAATAACGCTTACGAACTGCATCGCGACAGGGCTTTTTGCCTCTAGGCAACCGATCGCTCGGTGGGTCCGTTGTAGTGGGAAAGGGGTCTAATAAGCGAGTTACTGGCTCGTTGCTCCATGATGTGAGCGCACCACCCGGTGACACGAGAGGCGACAAACAGGGGAGTAAACATAGGTGTTTCAAATCCCATCAGGTGGTACGCCGGCCCCGACGGATAGTCGAGGTTCGGTTTGATCCCCTTTGTGCCGACCATTGCCGCTTCGAGCGAGTCGTAGAGTCGACCGAGCTCGGGACGCTCGTACAGCTCAAGTAGGCGGTCGAGGGACTTCTTCATCGTGGGGACCCGAGAGTCGCCGTTTTTGTAGACCCTGTGACCAAACCCCATAATCTTGCGTTTCTCGGCCAGTGCGTTTGCTAGCCAGTCCGCCGCCCTCTCGTGTGAGGTGGAGTCAATCCCGATGTCTTCGAACATCTCCATGACAGCCTCGTTCGCCCCTCCGTGGAGGGGCCCTTTGAGCGCCCCAATTGCACCAACGACGGCCGAATGCATGTCCGAGGTTGTTGAGGTGATCACTCGTGAGGTGAAGGTGGACGCATTAAACGAGTGTTCCGCATAGAGAATCATCGACACGCGAAATGCATCGACAACCTCATCGGGGAATGTCTTTCCGAACGTCATCCACAAGAAATTTTCGGAATAGTCGAGGTCTTCTCTCGGGTCAATTGGGTCCTGGCCTAAGCGCAACCTTTGGATGGCAGCAACGATGGCCGGGAGAACGGCGAACAGAGACTCCGACTTTGCCAACTCCGCTTCGACATCGTTTCGAGACGCCAGTGGGTCCAGATTACCGAGGACGCTGACAGCTGTTCGCGTCAAGTCCATGGGGTGAGAGTCTCGTGGCAACATGCGCAGGATGTCGAGAACAGTGCTAGGAATGCGGCCAAAGGCCACCATCCGCTCCCGAAGACCGTCAAGTTCCGCGGGTGTGGGAAGCTCCCCGCGCCACAACAGCCACGCGACTTCTTCAAATGAGGCCTTGTCCGCCAACTGTGGAACCGGGTAGCCACGGTAAAGCAGGGAGTTGGTTTCCTGGTTGACACTGGAAATGGCCGTGTAGTCTGCAACAACGCCGGCCAAGCCTTTTCTGACGTCAGTGTGTTCCTCTGTCATTGGCTCGCCCTATCCTCTCACCATCGGTTTTTCAGATGAGTGAGGCACCGAGAAGTTGTAGATGGAGGAGTCAAATCGGTTGTATGACTCGTAGTCCAAAAGGTCATAGAGTTCTGCTCGCGTTTGCATCTGCGCTACTGACGACGACAGCGTCCCCTCCTTCTTGAGTGAGGTGAGAGCCCGGTGTGCGGCTCCCATGGCAACCCTCAGCAAAGAAACCGGATAAATTACGATTTTGACGCCCACATTCTGGAGGTCTGTGAGGGGGAAAAGTTCAGTTTTACCGAATTCCGTCATGTTGGCAATCACGGGAAGACCGACCTCTTCCACCATTTGTTCATACTCTCCGATCCCCTGAAGGGCTTCGGGGAAAATGGCGTCCGCGCCAGCATCTCGTAGTGCTTTCGCCCGGCGAACGGTCTCGTTAAAGTCACTCAAGCTGCGAATGTCTGTCCTGGCGACAATGAGTAAATTGCTGTCCCGCCTGGCATCAGCTGCTGCTCGGATTCGTTTGACTGCGGCATCCTCGTCGACGACTGCTTTTCCATCGAGGTGACCACATCTTTTCGGATTGATCTGATCCTCAATGTGCAGGGCGGCGACCCCAGCATCTTCCAAGATCTGGGTGGTTCGGGCAACGTTCATCGGTTCGCCGAAACCAGTGTCTGCATCGACGAGGGTGGGCAAGTCAGTGACACGGGACGTTTCTTGAGCGCGCTTAGACACCTCAGTGAGCGTCGTTAGCCCGATGTCTGGCAGACCGAGCTCTGCTGACACCACGGCCCCTGAGACGTAGACCCCGTCGAACCCGTGGTCTTCAATCATTCGAGCGCTAAGGGGGTTGAAAGCTCCGGGAAATTGCAGGGTGCGGTTACCGTTGAGGGCTTCTCGAAGAAGTACTCGCTTTGAGCTGGCAGGTAAATCGGCGTGAATCATCAGAAAATCCCCTTTTCGGATACGTCAAGCTGAACTGTTGCTCGAGGAGTGAGGAGATCAGTCTCCGCCCCCGACAAGCCTTTAAGGTCACGTGCCGCTGCCAGAAAGCGCTCCGATTCGTCTTCGTCCAGGAATGGGGACGTGAGCGACCGGAACTTCTTTTCGTAATCAGACGAGGTGAAGGGGGAGGCACCCAACGGGTGAGCATTTGCAACGGAGATCTCACCGGAAATGGTCTGACCGTTGGTCAAAGTAATCTCTACCCGACCGCCGAAGGCTTTAACCGACGGATCGGTTGAATGGTAGCGATCGGTCCACCTCTTGTCCTCGGAGGTTGTGATCTTTTTCCACAGTGCCACGGTGTCAGGGCGCTGAGCTCGCTCGGGGGCGTAACTTGTCACGTGATGCCATTGTCGGTCTTGGAGAGCCACAGCGAAGATATAAGGAATTGAGTGGTCAAGTGTCTCTCTGCTGGAATACGGGTTGTATTTCTCGGGGTCTCCGGAGCCTGAGCCAATCACGAAATGCGTGTGGTGAGAGGTGGCAATCCGAATTGATTCGACATTGTCGGGATTCTGGACTTCCGGGTGACGGGTAGAAATCGACACGGCGAGATCAATGAGCGCCTGCGCCTGATACTCCGCGGAGTGTTCTTTCGTGTACGTTTCCAAAATACCCTCGCAGGGTTCGCCTGGGGCGGGAAGGACAACGTCGTAGCGAGCCTCGGGTCCCCCCAGGAGCCAGGCAATCACTCCGTCTTCGCCCTCCCAAATTGGCGAGGGGCTCCCTTCTCCTATCATCGCTCTATCAACAGCTTCGACGGCAACTTTTCCTGCGAAAGCGGGAGCGAAGGCCTTCCAGGACGAGATTTCACCCTTTCTGGACTGTCGTGTCGCAGTTGAGGTGTGCAGCGCCTGACCGATGGCGTGGTAGGTCACCGCTGGCTCGAGGTTGAGGAGAGCACCGAGTCCCGCTGCGGCAGCGGGAGCAAGGTGGGCAATGTGATCGATCTTGTGTTCGTGAAGACAGATTCCTTTCACGAGAGCGACCTGCACCTCATAAGCCACTGCGACAGCTCTCGCGAGCCGGTCTCCCGAAATACCAAGATGCTGAGCAACAGCAATCAGGGCGGGAATGTTATCCCCGGGGTGGGAATAGTCTGCGGCCAGGAAGGTGTCATGGAAATCAAGTTCGCGAACGGCAACGCCGTTTGCCCACGCTGCCCATTCGGGTGAGACTCGCGGGTTTGCGCCAGTCCCGAACAGGGTTGCCCCTGACCCTCCTGTCGAGGACGGGTGAGAGAGTGCTTGGCCTCGCGCAACGACGACTGGTGACCGATTGAGGGAGGCGATGGCAACGGATGCGTTGTCGACAATCCGATTGGAAACCATGTCGAAGACCGTTGCAGAGGGGTTTGGGGCCTCATGGGCCAACGTGGCGAAATGCCACGCCAGTTGGTTTTCCCGGGAGAGCTGTTCTGAACTGCGGTAGGCGCGAACTTCGTGTCGAATAAAACCTGCCGGCGTACTGTGGTTCAAACTGCAGCCTCCGATGCGTGACTGTCCTGGTTGAAGCCCTGAGAGAAGGTTACGAGGATGTGAGCGAGACTGTTTCGCAGGTGAACGAGGGTCGCTTGAACAGCCCTCTCCTCGTCACGGTCCACGATGGCCTCGCAAATATTCTTGGTTTCGATCGCGCTAGCGATCAGGCGGTCGAGGTTCTTGCGAGCGACCTGACGGAATCGTGCCGCGTGTTTGCGCATGACTTCCATGTTGGCTACCAGATATTCGTTTTCGGTAGAGCTATCAATTGCTCTGTCGAAGCGCGCATTCAGGTTGTAGTAGTTCTGGGTTGATTCATGGTTGAGGCTCAGGGTTTTTGCTGCCTGATCGAATTCACGTGCCAATACGTCGAACACTTCGTTATTGCGATTTGCCGCGGCGAGGCGGGCCGCCAGAACTTCGAGTTCACTCCGAACCGCCCAGAGCTTTCTCACCCGATCAGGTGAGACTTCGGTGACTATTGCGCCCCGCCCAGTCGGATTGGTGAGTAAACCGTCCGAGTGCAGTCGAAAGAGGGCTTCGCGCAGCGGGGTCCGAGAAATACCCAGACGGGATGACTGCTCAACCTCGCCGAGTACCGTTCCGGGAGACAACTCTCCGGAGACGATTTCCCCAAGTAGCCTCTGATAGGCGCGCTCGCTAGCTTTCATGCTCTCACTCTACTGGCAATCTGTATACATGGAAAAGGTTGAACGCTCGTTGTGAGACGACGAGGTCATCATCGCGCTCGATTAGTTGAGCAATTGGCCTCAAGCCCGCAGGGTCAAGGGTGGATTTCTTCCTTCCGGCTTGGGGATTGATCTGGTCCTCGCCTTCTCAAACCTTCAGTCAAATCCGATCCTGAAAATGTGACACAACATTTGGAAAATCTCGGCTTCCGCAAAAGCGTGCTGAGGAGTAGCGTGTGCCCATTGAACCTTGTCCCGGTCGAGTGGCGCTCCGGACGTGGGCGTGAAGGGGGTTGCCGCGAAGAAGTATCGTGTTCCGATTGCCTCGGTTCTGCCGCCCCCACATCGCACTATCTAAAGGGTGGTGGGGGTAGAAGTGGCGGGTCGTGAGATGGGCGTGCGACAGGGAGGCACGGGTGGAGCGCAACGACAGGGTGGAGGGTTCTCAAGAAGATGCTTCAGGCACGGTTTCCCGTGGGCACCTGGAGTATCCTGAACAGGTGAGCACGAGTGAGAACGAGAGCGATTTCGCTGAGGTTGCCGGAATCCGGATTGAGCAGGCATTCGCACTGTGTTCCTTTGCCTCACAGCTAGTGGGTAAGGCCCTCCGGTGACGACCTTTGATCCGGCACGGATCTTTGAGACCCTAGATCGTCATGGCGTCGACTACCTCACAATTGGCGCGTGGGCGGTCATCGCTCACGGTTACGTTCGAGCAACTGCGGACATCGACTTTATGGCCAGACTCGACAAAGAAAATCTTGAACGATTGGCAGCGGCTCTCTCAGAATTGAATGCTCGGCTTCGAGGTGTCGATGCCGAAAAGTTGGGTATCGACCCGACCGATTCGAGCACGCTAGAAAACGGCGCGTCCTTCACGATGGAGACCGACGCTGGTCCTCTTGATTTCCTCAATGACGTCCCTGGCGCTGATGATTACGATCAGCTGCGTTCACGGGCGCTGAAAGCTGATGCCGGGGGAATCGCCGTGTGGGTGGTCGATTATGACGACCTCATCAGCATGAAGAAGGCTTCGGGGCGAGCCCAAGACTTGCTCGACATCCAAGAGCTACGTGCCAAGCGGGAGTTGCCCGGCCAGTAATGGCCGGCCCTGGCGCATAAACGAGTCGTCCAATCCGTGTGCGATGAGTAAGGCGCAGTCTTTGCCCAAAACTGCACACTCCCGCATATAACCGGGCATTCCGTCACGGAGCGTGTGAGTGCCTGTTGGTGAGCGCTAACCCCGCTGTACACTAGCAACTACGGGGTTTTTACCCCGAGCCCTCGAAGCTCAGCGGATAGGGCAGAAGACTTCTAAT
>Ga0129324_10002768_pt1 | contig 10584 bp, 17 predicted proteins | sample CPBDNA_7_FD_96879 | JGI IMG/M metagenome (GOLD analysis project Ga0129324, IMG submission 96879) | Freshwater to marine salinity gradient microbial communities from Chesapeake Bay, USA - CPBay_Spr_15_0.2_DNA | ecosystem: Environmental > Aquatic > Marine > Coastal | place: USA: Chesapeake Bay... | reverse complement strand
GGTGCATTCGGTGTGCCTGTCCTCGAGGGCTTAGTCAAGGAGAGGCGACCGGATTTGATTCTAGGGGTAAGCGTGGGCGCTATTAATGGTGTGATGGCGGCTCAAAATGACTTCGATTTGCTACGCAGTATTTGGGAAGACATCGATGACGGCTCCCCGCTTGACGGAATCAAAGGATTCCTCAGGCCCGCTGTCTTCAGAGGCAAAGCTCTTTTCCACTTAGAGCCCATTAGAAAAAAATTGCAGAAGTATGTTGCTCTCTCCAAGCTTGACATTCCGTTTGGCTGTGGAGCAGTTGCAAGAGAAACAGATGAGTATGTTAATTTTATGTCCTCGCGAATGAGAAGCGACGCTCGGCTCCACGACGCTGTGCTTGCAAGTTCTGCAATTGCAGGAATCATGGAGCCCGTTGTGATGCCTTACAAAGGCAAAACCTTGACGTGGTCTGACGGAGGACACTTACACTCCATTCCACTGCTTCCAGACGAGATTACAAACAAGGTGTCACAAGTTGACATTATCTTGACTGCTCCCATTAACCACACACCCAAGAGAACAGATGAGGTCAACGGCTTGCTTGAGTCACTTGAGTGGGCACTGCATATTCAAAATATCGACATTCAGCGTCGAGGGCTTCACAGATATCAGGGCTTAACAATGTCGCAAGACACTGTGGTAAGAATCTTTGCTCCACCTAAGAGCCTGGGAGGCATGCTCAAGGCAGACAAAGAAACAATTCGCTGGCGCATGTATTTGGGTAGAAAATCTCTCGAATGCCCAGTCGTATGGGAGCCTGCACAATAATATGCGAAAGAATAGGTATATAGTGACAATCTATCTTTGCGAGAAGGAGAATGTGGAAGCTACCTAGCACTAGAATACCGCGAGGACATAGGCAGCTCGGCCCAGGAGAGCAGATCACTGAGCATGATTTGTTTTGGTCGCTTTCTGGAAAATTTGAAAAAGCTAGCCTTCAAGATGTAGGATTGATTATACAGGAAAAATCGGGTAAGTTATGGATTAGAAATCTAGGCATGCCACCTATCGAAGTCTGCATGAGTGTGATAACAGAATCAATTGGCCCCATAATAGCAGACATACTACTTGAAGGCATGGATGAGGATAGTTCCGCGCTTCCCCATTTTGATCAAGAGCTAATTTGGGACATTGCTAGTGCGTGTTCAAAGTGGCAACAGAGATTAAAGAAGGACATGAAATGACGCGTATTATTAGAGAAGAACCGCCAAAGTTTCCACATCGGTTCACCCAGGTAAAGAAAAATGATGTCTGGAGTACGGGTGGAGCCACAGCAGGCAACTACGTCACCTACGGGCACTGTGTTGATTGTGGCAAGCAATATCTTGGTCCGCACGATTTGTATACCGAGTGCGGTGTCAGAGAGCGACAGCATAAGAAATAATAGCATAATGTGTGCAACCACCATCTGTATGAGGTAAAATACAGATAGGAGGTCAACATGCCACAGGTCAATATTTCTTATGAAAAAGCAATGCAGTTTTACACAACCGAAGTGGGGACAGTGCTTCGGAAACTTCGCAACGGCAACATGGGTCGTGGAAAACGGCGCGAGTCGCAACTCAAGAACCGCAAAGTTGATCCGGCGCTTATGACCTGGTACTTGTGCTGGGACGACAGTCTGGACAAGATTGATCCGCAAATACCTCTCGCTGAGATGACTACTCAAAGTATCGAATCCGTGCGTAAGGTGTCTCTCCTGGGACAAGTGGATGATTGGGAGGGAAGAGCCGCTGTTAGCATGTTCCAATCGACTCCCGAGGATATTGTGTCCTCCATTCAGTCTCGAGCAAAGTCTCGGTTTGATGCACAGCAACAGCTTGATCAGATTCCGGACACCGTGCTTGCTCAAATGCAAGCCTTGCAGGATGCTGAGGAATTTGATAGCAAGCGTTCGGCAGTCCGCCGCAAAGCACGCAATGTCTTCATGAAGGCGTTTGTTGAGTCTGGGCTTGAGCCAATTGCACTGTCTGAAGACAGCCAGGAATTTTTCGATGAGCTAGGTGCTGTTTTGTCAAAGGAGATGATTCGGCACTTTAACACCTACACCCAAAGCAACTAAAAGGAGCAACGATGCACACTAGTAAGTTTGAACGTGGAGATGAGGCCTTTTTCTAGCATCCAAAGATCCGAGCCGGAGCTGTTATGCGCGTGCGGATCACTAAGGTAATCAAGGATGATCCGTATCAACCATATTACAGTTTTCAGTATCTTGACAACCCGTGGCGAAATCAGCTAAGTAACTCCTTCGAAAAGAATTTGTTTACTGCAGAGGAAGCCGAAACGATTACCGATGCTGACGTAGCCGAAGAAGAACTGCCCGAGGTCCTCTAAATCATGCTGTCTCCCGAGCAAAGAGCAAGAGTCGAAGAGTTGGCCAAGCTGATCCGACATCATCGGATCATGTATTACAACAACATCCCTCAGATTGATGACGAGGAGTTTGATTCTTACTTTGATGAGCTCGGGCAGCTTGATCCTGAGAATGAGGTATTACGAGAAGTCGGTGCACCTGTCCCTGAGGATTCGCCTTGGGTGACAGGTAAGCACAGGATTCCCATGGGTTCCCTGAACAAGGTAAACACACACGCTGAATTTTCGCAGTGGATGAGCAAACTGTTGATCCACGCTGCAGGAGATCCCAGCATTTGCGTGCAAGAGAAGCTGGATGGATTCAGCGTGTCTCTTGACTACGAGAACGGTGAACTTGTCAGGGCACTAACTCGTGGCGCAGGCATTGTAGGGGAGGATATTACTCGCAACATCTTGCAAGCCAAGGGAGTGGTTCGTCACCTACCCGAATCTTTTACTGGCTCTCTGAGAGGCGAGTGCATTCTGACAATGGCAGATCTTGATGCGTACAATCAGGAGGCGCAGGTAAACGACTGGACAGTCTACAAGAACCCAAGGAACGGTGCGTCAGGGCTCGCCCGTCGGCTATCTGGCAAGGGCGTGAGATACCTGACTGTTCTCTTTTACGACCTGTACGATGAAAACAATCTCGACCCGTCAGACAGGTTTGAAAGCGATAAGCTTGAGCTTCTTGAAAGCTGGGGGCTCACTGTGCCCTTTTACAAGCATGGCAGCTTTAAGACGGCAGTCAAGACATACGAAAAATATGAAGAGAGCAGGCGTGCTGAGTTAGACTACGAGATTGACGGCTTGGTTGTCAAGATCAATGATCCTCGCGTCGCTGATGCAATTGAACGAGCGCTTGACACAGGGAGTAAGGCTTCTCGCAATCCTCGCACTCAGGTCGCGTGGAAATTTGCAGATGAGACCCGGGTGACCACTGTCCGCAATGTGATCTGGCAGACAGGCAAAAGCGGTCAGCTGGCTCCCATTGCTCTCGTTGATCCTACCCCGATGGGTGGAGTCACAGTTCGTCGAATCTCTGTCCACAACTGGAGCAACATTCAAAAGCTGGGTATTTCGATTGGCGCGAAGGTTTTGATTAAACGAGCGAACGAAGTAATTCCACAGATTGTAAAAGTTATGGGCATCGATTCAACAGCCTACTGGGGCCAGGTTTTCCAGCCAAGCACATGCCCAGTGTGCGACGCAGCTGTCGCTGTTGATGGTGAATACCACGTGTGCACAAACCCAGTGTGTCCGGCAGTTGTAGCTGGGACGATTCGCAAGTGGATCATCAACCTAGAGATTGATAACTTTGGTGAAAAGCTCATTGAGCAGCTAATGACTGCAGGCAAGCTGAAGACAATTCCAGACTTGTATCGGCTCACCGAAAGCGATCTAACTGAACTTGACCGTGTTGGTGTCCGAAGCGCTCAAAAAGCGCTGCAGAATCTACACGCAAAGAAAGAGGTGCCGCTTCACGTTTTTCTGGGAAGCTTGAACATCCGAGGTTTCGGCAAGACATTGGCACAACACCTTGTAGACGCAGGTGTGGATGCAATTGACAAGGTGCGAGCTCTAACCCCACAAGAACTCAGCGAAGTGCCTCAGTTTGGCCCGGAGCGGTCACACATTATTTGCGAGTCTCTCACACAATTGTCACCTGTTATCGACGATCTGTTACAATTTGTTACAGTCAAGCTCCCTGCAGGCACAAGCGGTGCACTATCAGGTGTCACAATTTGCCTCACAGGGAAGTTAACTCGGTCAAAGAAAGCCTGGCAAGATCTTATTGAGGCTTCGGGCGGAGTTTTCGCTAAGTCAGTTAACAAGTCACTAGATGTTTTGGTTTGCGCAGATCCTGACAGCGGTAGTTCAAAGCTTGTAAAAGCTAGGGCTCTAGGTGTTAAGATTATTTCTGAGGTTGAGCTCGAGGGTATGCTTTAGTGTGGTACGTGTATGCGCTAAGATGCGCTGACAACTCCATATACTGTGGCATTACAACTGACCTAAAACGCAGAATCAAACAACATAACGGCAAGCTCTCGGGAGGAGCTAAGTATACAAGAGGAAGACGGCCAGTCGTACTCCTCGCTTATACAACCCGGGAGACTAGAAGTGAGGCAAGCAAGGCAGAATGTTCATTCAAGCAGCTCCACAAATCCCAGAAGCTTATCGAGATCTCAAAATGGGTAAAACCACCAGGCGAGATCTCAAAGGTAGATTGATCAGAGTTAAACGAGATCTGCGATTTACTACCAAGCAATGTCCTGTTCTAATTCCTGCCGGTACAACCGGTGTAGTTGTAGAGAAAACTAAGGCAGTGCAACCCAGTTGGCATGTGCTGCTTCCAGATCCATGGCACGTGCAGGTGCTACTTGAGACTGAAATTGAGGTGCTAGACAATGATTGAAGACGAAATCTTCTACAAAGCATATTACGCAGGTGATCTTGTAAAGATCCAGTTCTCGTGGCTAACTAATCACCTAGGCCTAGCGGGTACGACCGCTGTTGTAGTGGAGCATGACCGCCTAGGCGCACCAACTCAATATGGCGGAAAGATTGCTGTGCTAACATCTAATAACACTATTGAGATGCTATCACCGCAGGATTTGATCATTATGGAACCGGTTTGAGATTGTGCAATAGCACCTTATGTTATGTTATGATGTTCTTGCATCAGGAGGAATGAATGCCACATCGGGTCGGCTACGCATGTATCAACATGGAACTCAAGGAAACTCAAAAGATTCACTGCAATCGGGGCATGATTCGGCGAACTTTTGACGCAAAGGGAATTCGATATGCATCGGAGCTCTCTCTGCAGAATTGTCGTGATCTTATCCAGGTGATCCGGTGGAATGCAGACAATGGCATCGACGTGTTTCGCATGACATCCTGCTTGTTTCCCTGGGCATCTGAGTATCAGCTTGAGGATCTACCTGACTGGGAGGCCATCCAGCTTGCGCTCCAGGCTGCTGGTCGAGTTGCTCGCAAGAATGGGCAGAGACTGAGTTTTCACCCTGGGCCGTTCAATGTCCTTGCCTCTCCTAAGGAGGATGTGGTGCAAAAGGCGGTTGTGGATCTCACAATTCATGGCAAGATCATGGATGCTTTGGGTATGCCTCGTTCACCGAGTGCAAAGATCAACATTCACGTGGGCGGTGCTTACGGTGATCGGCAAGCTTCGCTGGATCGCTTTTGCAGAAACTTTGAGCTGCTACCAGACGCAGTCAAGACGAGGCTCACGGTGGAGAACGATGACAGGCTCAACCTGTATTCTGCCAAGATGCTATATGACGGGGTGTACAAGCAAATTGGCATTCCTATCGTGTTTGACTCTTTGCACTACGCAAATGGACCGCTGGACACAGATTACTCTGATGCACTGTGTATGGCAGTTGACTCTTGGCCTGCTGATGTGCGGCCTTGCTGCCACCACTCAAATTCTCGGCAACTCGAAGACGACAAGGCAAAGTCTGCAGCACACTCTGACTGGTATTATACACCCTTTGATGATTGCGATTTCGACGTGGATGTAGTGCTCGAGAGCAAGATGAAAGAGCGTGCGCTGAAGAAGTATATTGCTGATTTTGCGGGAGATGATAACAGTGCAAACTGCGAAGCGGCCTGAACTAACTGGGTGCTCCTTTGATGATGTTGAAGCCGGAGACATCTTAATCACGCCAGTGACGAAATTTTTGGTTACTGAGAAGGAGCACATAAGATTCAACGGCTCATCTTCTCTCAAGAAGGGATACCATCTCACGCTAGGAGACCCGAACCTGCTGGCGGCCCGTGCCGATGGAGTGTACGTACTTTACGGCACAGCCCTGGACTTACTCGATGCTAAAGAGCCCGTCCTCCTCATTCAGCGGGTCTATGAAGGTGACCAAATCCCAGTGCTGCCTCTTAGTTGGCGGATCTGGAAGCATACGGAAAGACAAAATGAGGTGGGATGAGGTTGAACCAGGCGATATCATTATCGCAGACTGGGAGGACGGTGAAGTGACAATTGAAATCTTTTCTGAGCGTTTGTATGGGAATCCTCTTGCACCCTCAAGAGAATGGGAAGCTTATGTCACCTGGAGCGTGCTAGAACTCTGTGTCTTCGCAGATGGCACGTGTCGAAGCACACCTGACATTATTACTCGGAGGCGGCCCGAAGACTCACCGCTCGAACTCATTACAGGCATTCTCACGCAGAAACTCATCAGGCGAGGAGAGGTGCTTGAGCAGATGGATTGTGTAAAAGGCGACCAGGACAGTGTATAATAATGTTGTAGGGTAAAACAACACAACAACCGGAGCCGCAGTGCCATACACAGATGTTGAAATGACACCAAAGATTACACGGATCGAAGAGATCATGCTAGGCGATATGCTTTGTGTAGACAAAGGTGTGCTGCGAAGTCAGGCTTCCTATGGCTTCCTTTGTGCAGAAGCGTATCTAATTGTTGATATTGAAAAGATGAAAATCCCCGTATACAGTTCTGGCAAACCTAGAATCTGGCTGAAGATCTACGGGTTAGGGATGGGTGAAGCATCTCATCAGCCTCCCATTCTTGTCGCTACTGGCTATGAAGATCAGCTTATTGATGACCGCTATGCTGGAATTATTCGAGACCAGCAAAAGCTCTACATTCCCAGACGGACACCCGCTATCAAAAAAAATAAACTAACCATGGCTGATGTTATTCGCCGCTGAGCAGGAGAGTGAAAATGTTTGATGATCTGTCTTCAACTGAGAATAAGGGCTGCCTGTGGTGGCTTGTTTACTCTGTTGTCTGCGTGATTCTCGCATTCGGCTTTGTAGGAGTCCTCGGTTTTCTGACCAAGACCGGTGTCGATTTTCTGCGAGGAGGAGAGAGCAGCAAGTCTTTACAGGAGACTCTTTCCTATCTAAAGAACTCAACGTTTGGAAGCAGCATGAAAAACGTCACTGACTTTTTTGGTGACAACAAGGAGAACAAGTGACAGACAAGCTAAAGATCTACGAAGACATCTTAGCGTTTCACAATGCTGCAGAGGTGCCTAGTCGTAGCACACCCGGTTTCCCAGCCGACGACCGAGTTGCACTCCGGCGTAGTTTGATTGAAGAGGAGGTCGGAGAGACACTGGCAGCACTTGAAGCTCGAGATATTGTGGAAGTGGCCGACGGCATTGCTGACAGCATCGTCGTCTTGGTGGGCACTGCTCTTGAGTTAGGTATTGATTTGACTGCTGTCTGGAACGAGGTGCATCGGTCGAATATGGCCAAGTTCCCCCAGTGTGATCACTGTCGAGGTGGAGGTAAAGTCGCCCTCAGTGAGGAGCGGTATGCAAGCTGCATGAAGTGCGACGGTCGAGGCACACTGATCATCCGCCGAGAGGATGGCAAGATCCTCAAGCCCGAGGGGTGGACTCCGCCGAATATTCCACAAGTTTTGGGAGTCAAGAATGACTGAGTGGAAATCTCTCGCCGGGATCAAGCGTGCGGTGCTAGACACTGTAAGCGACAAGATCCCGCCTGAGATTGTGGCAACACTGCTCCTCAAGATCAGCGCTGAGATCTCCATGACAACTTACACACTACCAAAAGATGAATGGCTTGAGTTGGCAGAGGGTGTGTGGCAACAAGCAAAAGACGAACACCTGAACAGGCTGATTGAGAACTGCATACCTGACTGAATTTACCCTCAGGGTTGCCTATGTATCAATGAGGCACTCATGCGTATTACTGAACAGAGATTGCGTTCAATCATAAGAGACGTCATTAGCGAAGCGTTCACCACACCAGAGGGGCGCACTGTTGAGGAGGGATCTCCTGAGCACATTGCAGAGCTGCAGCGAGAGTTAGCTGAATTAGCATTCATTCGCGACCGACATCATCGCACATCAAAGCAAAGTGAGCGGATTACGAGAGCTATGGGAGTTGTCAGAGCTGAACTGAAGAAGGCAAAGCACTTGTCTAAGCTGCTTCAGGACGGAGATTCCTGATTTTTTAGTTGCTCAATTAGTTGCTCGAGCGCGCGTACGGAGACAACTTTTTTAGTTGCTCTTTTAGTTGCTCGAGTTTGCTTTTGTGTGCCAAAACACGACCAACAAGATATAATGGTCTTGTCGAACAAGGAATTGAAATGAATGGAATCCTTAGCTGGCTGTCAAATAATGAGATAGCGGCGGTAATTTTTCTGAGCACATTGAATCTCGGCATATTAATGTGGAGTCTTTTTGCGATATCGTCTTACGATTCACAAGAAAATGTAGGCTATGTCAATCTGGATGGAAAATCCTGTGAGGTCACGGTAGTCTGCGTAGAGTAGGAGTGTTTATGTTGAAGAGCGACCTGTCAGCTGAATTGCACAATCTAATCGAGAAGTTCAGAGGAAAAACGCGAACAACAGTTCGAGATGCGACGGGTGCTGTTGAATTTCTATCTGTTGTCTTTGGGCCAAATACCAAGCCCACACACATCCTAGAGATTCGAGATTTCAAGCGCCCTGAGGATCCGCTTGCGAGAAAAGAACGCCTGCGCCTGGAGAGCGAAGACAAGCACGAGGCGCACCGGCTAGAGATACAGAAAGCGGTGACTGAGGCCCTGGCTCAGCAGCGAGTCGAGTTGACAGGGGAGGTGCTCGACCCAAGTGCACCGCGTAGAACTCCTAGTTCACAACGCCCGGAGAAGTGGTCGAAGCGTTCCATGACCGCTGCTCTCAGGAGCGTGATAACAAGTGCTACCGACAATCTAGGTGAGCACAAATCTGAGATTGTGGGTAGCAATGTAATCGTGTTTGAACAAGATGATCAAGTCTTCAAGATTACTGTGTCAATGCCTAGGTCGAAGTGATAGGATGAAAGTAGAGGCAGAGGTGCCGCACAGCTTTTCAAAGCCTACTTACTTTTAAAGCTGTGTGCAAGATACCGGCACCTGTGATACAATATCCTCACGATAGGAGGTTGATATGGCTTTGGCAGAAACAAATACAGGTGCCGCGGACGCGAAGTCCCGCCGCCCCCGGCGTGGGGTGGAACTCACTGACGAGCAGCGGGCCGCAAACGACCAGTTTTCTCTGGATCGGTTCCTGGTGCACCTGATGTGGAAGGAGCCCGTCTACTACAAGATCTTGCAGTCGGCACAGATCATCAAGACCCGAGACCTTCCCACAGCGGGAGTGGCCATCCAAAGTGCTCGGATCAACCTGTTCTGGAACCCGGACTTCGTGGCGTCTCTGCCGGAGAAGCACGTGATCGGACTCCTCCAGCACGAGGCAGCGCACCTGATCTACGGTCACTGCATCAACTGGCGCACTCCGCACATCGTCCACAACTGGGCAACGGATCTCAGCATCAACACCTCACTGCCCGAGGATTACCTGCCGGCTGGTGGCTGGGTGCCGGGCAAGCACTTTCCGCCACTGACGGCTGAGGATCTGGCGGAAATGACGCAAGAGGACATTGACTGGTTCAACCATATCGATGCGCTGGTGGCTTCCTTCCCGCCGAAGATGACGTCAGACTGGTACTTCGAGCAGCTCATGCAGGATGAGAAGATCAAGGACATGGCGGACAAGCAACAGCAGCTGTCTGACATGCTCCAGGATCTCCTGTCCATGGATGAGCACGGTGAAGCTGCTGGCTCCGATGCCCCAGGCGAGGGTGAGGGCCAGATGTCCGAAGGGGACAAGCAGGTGGTCAAGGGCGTCCTCGCCGAGGCTGTGGCCAAAGCAGTGGCTGAGGGCCAGCGCAAAGGCTGGGGTTCGGTCAGCGGCGAGATGCAAGGTCTCATGAAGGCCATGGTCTCCAGCGAGGTTGATTGGCGCTCCCTGCTGCGGCAGTTCACGGGCCGCTGTCGTCGAGCAAACGCTCGGTCCACCTACCGTCGTCGTGGTCGCAAGCATCGGGACCACCCTGGGCGGTCTCGCAACTACACCAGTCGCATCGCTATCTTCATGGACGAGTCTGGCTCCATGAGTGACAACGACCTCTCCTTGCTCGCTGGAGAGTTGAACAACCTGTCCACCTTCACCGAGTTTGACCTCTTTCCCTTCGACACCCGTGTCATGGAGGAGCACAAGGTGTCTTGGCGCAAGGGCATGAAGGTGGCTGACATGCCTCGAGTGCTCTGCGGCGGCACGTCATTTCAGTGCTGCGTGGACTTCATTCACTCTCGGGCTCAAAAGGGCAACTACGATGGCTACCTGCTCCTCACGG
>Ga0129324_10002767_pt1 | contig 10585 bp, 11 predicted proteins | sample CPBDNA_7_FD_96879 | JGI IMG/M metagenome (GOLD analysis project Ga0129324, IMG submission 96879) | Freshwater to marine salinity gradient microbial communities from Chesapeake Bay, USA - CPBay_Spr_15_0.2_DNA | ecosystem: Environmental > Aquatic > Marine > Coastal | place: USA: Chesapeake Bay... | reverse complement strand
TATTAGAATACGTAAGAGATAAAGGTTTAATAACTCCAGAAACTTTTAAATCTATGGTAGAAATGAATAAAGATTATATTGGTTTTGCTAGAGTGATGGAGTCTATTGTAAAAGGAGAAGCAAAACAAGCTGTATCTCCATTAAAAGAAATGAAAGGATCTACAAAAGATATAATAGATCCAATTGAAACTACATATAGTAATACATTTGCTTTAATTAAAAAAGCAGACAGGAATGCTGCTATTTCAGAGTTTGTTACATTGGTTGAGAAAGGTCAAGAGAAAGGTTTATTTTTAGATATAAAAAAGAAAACTGTTTTAAAAAGTATTAAATTAGATGCAAAAGAATTAAAAGATTTAGGTATAGATACCTCTATGTTAACTGCAAAACAAATAGAAAACTTACAAGTATTTAGAAAAAATTTTGATAAAATTGGTGATGATTCTATAGGAGTTATTCGTAATGGTAAATATGAAGTTTGGGAAGTAGGTAAAGATCTTGCAGAAGCAATGAAAGATTTTGACCCTAGAGCTACACAAAATTTATTTGGTTTTATTGGAAGAAAACCTGCATCATGGTTAAGAGCTGGTGCTACATTAGCTTTAGATTTTGTTGGTGCAAACTTTTTAAGAGATACAGTTCAAGCATCTATATATAGTAAGTATGGTTTTTTTCCTGTTGTAAGTTCTATTAGAGGATTGTTTGATATTATTGCAGGAAGAACAGGTTTAAGTAAGAAAGCTCAAAAACTTTATGAAGATTGGATTAAGTCTGGTGGTATGCAATCTACAATGATGTCAGTAGATAGAGCTATCTTTGATAAACCTGCATTTGATATTTTAAATAAAGGTCAAATAAGAAACAAAGCAGAAAATCCTATAGAAATATTGAGAGTTATTTCTGAAACTTTTGAAAATGCTACAAGGATTTCAGAATATAGAAGAGCTTACAATGCTTCTATAAAAAAAGGAATGACACATAAACAGGCAGTAGAAAGAGCTGGTTTTGAAAGTAGAGATATAACTTTAGACTTTGGTAAAATGGGAGCAAAGATACAAACATTAAATCAAGTATCTGCATTCTATAATGCAAGAATACAAGGTTATGCAAAACTATTTGATGCTTTTAAAGAAAGACCAACAAGAGCTTTACTTGCTATAAGCGGTGGAATAATGATGCCAACTGCTGTTCTTTGGTTTTTAAATAAAGATGATAAAGATATTCAAGCTCAACCAGAATGGGTTAAAAGACATTATTGGTTAATAGCTACTGGAGAAGGTGAAGATAAAGTAATTCATAAAATACCAAAACCTTTTGATGTTGGTGTAGTCTTTGCTTCTTTAGTAGAATCTTTTTTAGATCATAATTTTAGTAAAGATGAAACAACTAGAAAACAATTAGATGGTTGGTTTACAGATTATTTATTGCAAGTAGGTAAAGGATTTATTCCAACACCTCAAGTAATATTACCTATATATGAAACTTTTTCTAATAACAGTTGGTTTAGAAATGCACCTTTAGTTCCAGAATATATTGCAAAAACTTTACCTAATGAAATGCAATATACTAATTATACATCTGAAACTGCAAAATTAATTGCAGCTACTGTTAATAAAATTATTGGAGTAGATACTAAATTTAATAATCCAATAGCAATAGAAAATTTTATAAAGGCTTGGACAGGTACACTTGGAAGATACGCAATTCAATTATCAGATAAAGCATTAATAGCAAGTGGTATGATTGATGATCCAATTAAACCAACTCAACCACTATCTTCTATGCCTGTATTTAGAGCTTTTCTTGCAAAGAGACCAGATCTACAATCTCAATGGATTACTAAATTTTATGAAGAATATAATGCTGTTGAAAAAATAAAAAATAAAGCAGCAGCTCTTGAAAAACAAGGTAAGGTTTTAGAATCTGAAAAAGTTAGAGAACAATTAACTGGTCAACAACTTCAATTATCTATTTACGCAGAAAGTATAAAAGAATATGGTGCAATAATAAGAAATACATATAATAATAAAGAATATACTGCTGAAGAAAAAAGAGAATTAATAGATTTATTTGCAGAACAAATGATATTAACTGCTAAAAAGTCTTTAGATTTATTGAATATAAAGGTTGATAATAAGGAATAATAATAATATAGAGAAACTAATATGACAATATCTTCTACTACAGTAAAGAACTCCTACTCTGGAAATGGTACACTCGATACCTTTAATTATACATTTAAAATTTTTGCCGACTCTGATCTTCAAGTTATCATTAGAGATGCTTCAGCTACTGAAACAGTTAAAACATTAACAACACATTATACTGTTACAGGTGCAGGAAATGCTAATGGTGGAACTATTGTTTTTACAGCAGGTAATATTCCATCTGCTACAGAAACTGTTGTAATCAGAAGAGCTGTTCCGCAAACACAAGCAATAGATTATATTGCTAATGATCCTTTCCCTGCGGAATCACATGAAGAGGGATTGGATCGTTCAATGATGTCAATCCAACAACTTCAAGAAGAAGTTGATAGATCGATTAAGTTATCAAGAACCAACACAATGAACAACACAGAGTTTGCTATTGGCGCAACAGCTAGAGCTGGAAAGATTTTTGGTTTTGATGACAATGGTGAACTTGTTGTATCTCAAGAACTAGGAACTTTTAAAGGCAACTGGTCAGCATCAACTACTTACAATGCTAGAGATATTGTAAAAGATACTTCAACAAATAATATTTTTTTATGTAACACAGGTCACACTTCATCTGGTGTTCAACCACTAACTACAAATACAGATAGTGCTAAATGGGATTTGTTAGTAGACGCTGCAAGTGCTACAACTTCAGCAACCAATGCTGCTAACTCTGCTACAGCTGCAGCTACTTCAGCAACCAACGCAGCGACAAGTGCATCTAATGCCGCAACATCAGCAACTAACGCAGCTACATCTGAAACTAATGCGGCAACTAGCGAGACTAATGCTGCTGCAAGTGAATCAGCTGCTGCTACATCAGCTACTAATGCTAGTACATCTGCTACTAATGCTGCAAGTTCTGCTACATCCGCTTCAACATCAGCTTCAACTGCTACAACACAAGCTGGGATCGCAACTACTCAAGCATCCAATGCTAGTACATCAGCTACCAATGCTGCAACTTCAGAAACGAATGCTGCATCAAGTGCAAGTGCTGCTAGTACCTCTGCTTCAAACGCATCGACTTCAGAAACTAACGCTGCTTCATCTGCATCCGCTGCTAGTTCTTCAGCTACTGCTGCCGCTTCATCAGCTACCTCTGCTGCATCTAGTGCCGCTTCAGCTGCTGCTTCTTATGACAGTTTTGATGATAGGTATCTTGGACCAAAATCAAGTGATCCTACAGTAGATAATGATGGAGATGCTTTATTAGATGGTGCTTTGTATTTTAATACTGTAAGTAATGTACTTAAATATTGGAATGGAACTACTTGGGGTGTAGTTGAATCTACTGATACAAGTAATTTAGCAACAAATGGATTTGCTATTGCAATGGCAATCGCTTTATAATAAGGAGTAAACATGGCACAAAACTTTAGAAGATACACAAGCAACGATGTAGGAACATCAGCAGCAACTTTATTTACAGCAGACAGTTATGATACTGTTGTTGGTATATCAGTTTCAAATGTAACAACATCTAGTGTTGTAGCATCTGTATATATCAATGATGGTTCTAACGACATCTATCTTGTTAAAGATGCACCTATTCCTGCAGGTTCATCATTACAAGTATTAGATGGTGGAGCAAAGTTTGTAGTTCAATCTGGTGATGCTTTGAAAGTTATATCAGATACAGCTTCATCATTAGATGTTTGGGTATCAACAGTAGATGCAATTAGTTCATAGGAGAAATAATTAATGGCTTATATTGGTAACAATCCAACACCAATACCTTTAGCAAGTTCTGATTTAGCAGACAATATTGTGTCATCTGCAAAACTTAATTATTCAGAAGCTACATTAACTGATGGTGCAACGATAGATTGGAACGCAGAAACACAAGATGTTTGCAAAGTCACATTAGCTGGTAATAGAACTTTAAACGCACCGACAAGTGGAACAACAGGACAATTTATTTCTATCCTTGTTATTCAAGATGGAACAGGGTCAAGAACTTTAACATGGAACGCAGTATATGAATTTGCTAGTGATACTGCACCAACATTAACAACAACTGCAAATCTAGGAGATGTCTTTGTGTTTAGATACAATGGCAGTAAATGGATTGAAGTTGGTAGAAATCTAGCATTAACATTGAGTTAATTATGTACGCATTAGTTATAGATAACGAAATAGTAAAACATTTTCAATTCCCAAAAGGTTTTGAATTAAATGCAAACCAATATTCAGCAGATGTATTTACTAAATGGTCTAGTGAAGAAAGACAAGCTATTGGTATTTACGAAGTAATTACAGATTCAACAAATAAAAAAGATGAACAATATTATATAAATACAAACGAACAATTTACTTTTGCTGATGGACAAGTCACAAGATCATGGGGAACTGCAACACCTAAAAGATTAAATGATGAAAATGCAGTAGATGAAAATGGCGATCCTGTATTAGATAATAATGGTAATCAAGTAATTAACTATGGTTTAAAAACTGAAAAGAAAAATATTATAAAACAACAAGCATCAGGTTTATTAGCACCAACAGATTGGTATGTAGTAAAAGCAAGTGAAGTTGCTGATTATTCTGTTCCAAGTAATATCACAACATTTAGAGCAGATGTTCGAACAAAATCAAATGAGATGGAAACTCAAATAAATGCTTGTACTAATGTTGATGAACTAAAAGCATTATACGAATATACGACACAAGAAGATGGTTCTATTACAAGACCTTTAGCTGAATTTCCAACATTGGAGATTTAATGCCAATCAATAGCTTTCTCTATCCAGCAACACAAGTACCAAGTGGATATGAAGTTGCTAACTCATTAAGATTTGATGATGGTAGTTCAGATTATTTAACAAAATCTTTTGGAACTACACAAACAAGTACTGCTAAATTTACTGTTTCTGTTTGGGTTAAAAGATGTACTCTAGGAACAAGACAATCAATTTTTGCGGCTTATGATGGTGTATCTGCTGGTGGAGATGATTTAGAATTTGAAACAGATGATACTCTTTCATACAATGGAAGTGGTGCTGGTGCTAATACTACAAGTGCAAAGTTTCGTGATCCTAGTGCTTGGTATCATATAGTTTTAGCAAGAGATAGTTCTGCTAGTGGTGCTTCGAATGAAGTTAAAATTTATGTCAATGGAATTTTACAATCATTAAGCACAAATAGTGGGTGTAATACATCACAATTTTTAAAGAATGGTTTAAACTCAAGGATTGGTACAAATCAAGGTGCTTCTCAATATTGGGTAGATATGTATATGGCAGAATTATGCGTTATTGATGGTCAACAACTAGACCCAACATCATTTGGAGAATTTGATAGTGATACTGGAATATGGAAACCAATAGATGTATCTGGTTTAACCTTTGGCAACAATGGATTTTATTTAGACTTTGAAAACTCTGGTAGTCTAGGTGCAGATGTATCAGGAAATGGAAATAACTTTACTGTAAATAATTTAACTAGCATAGATCAAAGTATAGACACCTGTACCAACAATTTTTGCACATTAAGTTCTTTAAATCCAACACAACAAGCAACTTTATCACAAGGTAATTTAAAAGCTGAATCATCAAGTGCATACAAAATAGCTTTATCAACTATAGCAGTCTCATCAGGAAAATGGTTTCTTGAACATAAAATAGGTTCATCACCAAATCTTCTTGTAGGAGTAATTGATTCACAAGATTATAATAGCGACAATGCTATAAATTTTGTTGGAGAAAATACAAATAGTGTTGGTTATTTTAGTTTTAATGGAAAAAAATATATTGCAAATGCTAATTCTACTTATGGTGCTACTTATACTGAAAATGATATTATAGGATTAGCTTTAGATTTAGATAGTGGCACAAAAACAATTACATTTTATAAAAATGGTGCAAGTCAAGGTTCAATTAATTTACCTACTGCTGGATCACAAGAATTTTATTTTTTACCATCTCCTTATAATGGTTCAATAGAAATGAATTTTGGATCTCCACCTTATAGTGAAACTGGTGGTAATTCAGATGCAAATGGCTATGGAAATTTTTCAATGGCTGTACCTAGTGGACACTATTGTCTTTGTACAAAAAATTTAGCAGAATATGGATAGGAATTAATTATGGCTTATACAACAATAGACAAACCATCAGATTATTTTAATACAGTTACTTATGTAGCTAATCAAACTGATGATAGACAAATAACAGTTGGTTTCCAACCAGATTTTACATGGTTAAAAGATAGAGACCAAGCAGTTAATCATGATTTATATGATGCTGTAAGAGGTGCAACTAAATATCTTTCTTCAAATAAAACAAATGCAGAGGGTACTCAAACAGATGGTTTAAAAAGTTTTAACAGCACAGGATTTACTTTAGGAACTGGTTGGGGAAATCAAACAACTGGAGATGATTATGTATCATGGAATTGGTTAGCCTCAAATACAACTGCATCAAATACAGATGGAACTATAACTTCAACTGTATCTGCAAATCAAACTGCTGGATTTAGTATTGGAACTTACAATGGAAGTGGTTCAGATAATACAGTTGGTCATGGATTAGGAGTAGCACCTGATATGATATTTGTAAAATGTAAATCAACTGCACATGATTGGGTAGTTTATCATTCAGCTTTAGGTAATGCAAAAATTTTAACTTTAAATGCAACAACTGCTGCTCAAAGTGCAACTGGTTGGCAAAGTACAAGTCCAACATCAACAGTTTTTTCAATAGATAATGCAGCAAACTCTTTAAATCAAAGTGGTCAATCATTTGTATTTTATGCTTTTGCTTCTAAAAAAGGCTACTCAAAATTTGGAAGCTACACAGGTAATGGTTCAGCAACCGATGGAACATTTGTTTACACAGGATTTAAACCTGCTTTTGTTATGATTAAATGCTCATCAGAAAGTGGCTCTTATACATCTTGGTCTATGTTTGACACTACTAGACAAACTTTTAATGTTAATGCTGGAAAAACTCTTTATGCAAATAAATCTTCAGCAGAAGGAGTAAGAGGTAATGGATCAGATAGTTCTACAACAATTCCTGCAATAGATATGTTATCAAATGGTTTTAAATGTAGAGTATTAAATGACGAAGTTAATAATACAGCAACATACATCTACATGGCATTTGCAGAAAATCCATTTACAACATCAACAGGAATACCTTGCACAGCTAGGTAAAAAGAATTATAAGGAGTAATTATGGCATATATAGGAAAACAACCAACAATCGGAAACTTCCAAAAGTGTGATGCAATTTCAGTAGTTAATGGTCAAGCGGCTTACACTCTACAAGTAGGTGGCTCAAACGTATCTCCTGAAAGTGCTAATCATTGTTTGGTTTCGCTTAATGGTATTTTACAAGCACCAACTGATTCTTACACAATATCAGGAAGCACACTTACATTTGCATCTAATTTAGCAACAGGAGATGTCATTGACTTTGTAATGATATTAGGAAATGTTTTAGATTTAGGTGTACCATCTGACAATACAGTTTCACTTGCTAAACTAACTGCAACAGGAACTAAAGATGCTACAACTTTTTTAAGAGGAGATAATACTTTTGCAGAAGCTGGTGGTGGTGCTTGGAATTTAATTAGCACAACAACAATCAGTTCAGATGCAACTGTTTCTATTACAGGAATGGATAGTACATATAAAAATTATGTAATGATATTAAACAATTTACACCCAGCAACCGATAATGTTCGTTTACAATCAAGAGCAATTATAAGTGGCTCTCCTTATACAACTGGAAATTATTTTAGTATAATTGAACATAGTAGAACTGGAAATGCTAGTAATGAATTTGATAATAATGAGCTTCAAACTGCTTGGGATTTAACCCATGATGGTAATGGTATGGGAAATGCAAATTCAGATAGTATGAATATGATTATTAATATATATAATCCATCAGATACAACTTTTGAAAAACATATTCAAACACAAGCTACTTACAATCATAATATTGTTAATAATATGACTTCAAGGAGTTATAGTTTAAACGCAATACATTCAATTACATCTGCTTTTACTGGATTACAATTTTTCTTTTCTAGTGGAAATATGGATACAGGAACAATTAAATTATATGGATTATCGTAGGAGAATTTATGCCAAGACAACATAACATTAATGGAAATAAAGTACCTTTTACAGCATCAGAAGAAGCTGAATGGAATGCTAAAGAAACTGAATGGAATAATGGTGCTTTTGATAGAGCATTACAAGAATTAAGAAATAAAAGAAATAATTTATTGAATGAAACTGATTGGTGGGGTGCATCTGATAATACTATGACAGCAGAGCAAACTCAATACAGACAAGAATTAAGAGATATAACTAATGGATTAACAACAGTTGAAGAAGTTGAAGCTGTTGAGTTTCCAGAAAAACCATAGGAGCATAACATGGCTCTTAACTTCGCAAATAATAATTCCTTATCAGCAATCACAACTAAACCAAGTGGTTTAAGTGGTGGTACAATGAACCTTATCTCTACACAAACTGCATCAAGTTCAGCTACAATATCTTTTACATCTGGTATTGATTCTACTTATGATGAGTATGTGTTTAAGTTTTATAATATACACCCAGCAAGTAATACTGTTAATTTTCAAATTAATGCTTCGACAGATGGTGGTAGTAATTACAATGTCACTAAAACTACTTCATATTTTTTAGCATATCACACAGAAAACGATAGTGGTACAGCACTTCAATATTATGCAAATAGAGATTTAGCACAATCAACATCTGCACAACAAATAGTCACTATTGGAAATACTAATGATGATAGTGCTTCTGGAACACTTACACTTTATAATCCAAGCAGTTCGGTTTTTGTTAAACATTTTATATCAAGATTACAAGCACCAACAGGAGAAGCTACTCAAAATTGTAAAGACACTTATGTTGCTGGATATTTCAATACTACATCTGCAATTAATGCAGTACAATTTACCATGTCATCTGGTAACATAGATAGTGGAGTAATAAAATTATATGGAGTTTCATAGTGTCATTAGTTAAATACAACAACAATAGCATAAGTGCTATAACCTCTGCGGCTTCAATACCAAGTGGTGCTTTAGTACCTATTAAAACTTTAACTGCTAGTAGTTCAGCAACATTGTCATTCGTACATGGAACTGATGGAGTTGTCTTGGATAGTACATATCCTATTTATAAATTTGTTTTTATAAACTGTCACCCAGCAACTGATAATGTTGCATTTCAATATAATGGTTCAACAGATGGTGGTAGTAATTATAATGTTACAAAAACCTCTACTGCTTTTTATGCTTATCACAAAGAAGATGATACAGACCATGTAGTAGCTTATTCTGCTGGTGGAGATTTGGCGCAATCGACATCTTTCCAACCTTTAGTTTTAGGTGTAGGTAATGCCGCTGATGAACAATGTTCTGGAGAACTTACACTATTTAATCCAAGTTCAACTACATTTGTCAAAAATTGGATTTCACATGTTCCTAGTCATTCATATCAAAGTTATATTTATGATTGGCGAACTGCTGGTTATATGAACACCACTTCTGCTATTAACGCAATTCAGTTTAAATTTGCTAGTGGCAATATTGATTCTGGGAAAATAAAACTCTATGGAATAAAGGATAGCTAATGTCAATTATTAAACTAAATAATCAAGGTGTAAAGAACGCAACTGCTTTTGGTAGTATTACTGCATTAGGCAGTATGGTATTTATTAAAAAGCTAACAGCATCATCTTCTGCAACTTTATCTTTTGTTCATGGTACAGATGGTGTGGTGTTAGATAATACTTATAAGGAGTATGTATTTACATTTAATAATATTCACCCATCAGCTAATCAACCTGATTTTCAATTTAATTTTTCAATAGATGGTGGTTCAAATTATAATGTCACAAAAACAACAACTACTTTTTATGCAATTCATAGTGAAAATGATGCTACTACTGGTTTAGCATATAATGCAAGTTTTGATTTAGCACAAAGCACAGCTTATCAAGGATTAGTTGGTAGTTTAGGTAATACAAGTGATGAATCAGTTTCAGGAATTTTTCGTCTTTTTAATCCATCATCAACTGTTTTTGTAAAACACTATATAACAGAAAATCAATATTATAATAATAATACTTATTCTCAAATATATTATGGTGCTGGATATGGAAATACAACAAGTGCAATAGATGCTATTAGATTTCAAATGAGTTCTGGAAATATTGATTCTGGAGATATTTGCCTTTATGGTATTGCATAAATTTTAACAAAGGAGTATAAATAATTATGGCAAGACATCACAATATAAATGGGAACATAGTACCCTTTACAGCAGAAGAAGAAGCAGCTAGAGATGCTGAAGAAGCACAAGCTGCAATAGATGCACAAGCTAGACAAGAAGC
>Ga0129324_10002764_pt1 | contig 10596 bp, 8 predicted proteins | sample CPBDNA_7_FD_96879 | JGI IMG/M metagenome (GOLD analysis project Ga0129324, IMG submission 96879) | Freshwater to marine salinity gradient microbial communities from Chesapeake Bay, USA - CPBay_Spr_15_0.2_DNA | ecosystem: Environmental > Aquatic > Marine > Coastal | place: USA: Chesapeake Bay... | reverse complement strand
TTTCCACCCATCGTAAGACCTCCCAAAGTACCAACGGCTGTAATAGCTGTCTGAGAAGCAGTAGTCAGGGTACCAGCAAGGTTAGCTCCTGTAACGGTTCCGGTCGCGGTAATATCGCCTGCACCAGTAATGTCATTGGTGCCAAGTGCAATGTTTGATGCCATAGTTCCGTTCATTGTAATAGTATCAGCGGGTGCATCACCAAATGTAACATTATTGTTGAATGATACACTTTCAACAAAAGTAGCCGTAGCGTTGAAGGTAGATGTTCCACCAACAGTAATGGTGTCGCCAGATGCGTTTCCGAGTGCAACATCTCCATGTAAATTAGTGTTGTTATTGAAAGTTGATGTTCCATTAACAGTAATGGTGTCGGCAGATTCGCTTCCAAGTGTAACATCCCCGTTAAAAGTAGCTGCGGCGTTAAAAGTTGGTGTTCCATTAACAGTAATGGTGTCGCCAGATGTGTCTCCGAGTGTAACAGCTCCGTTAAAAGAAGACGCGGCACTGAAAGTAGTTGTGGAGGCGAAGGTTGGTGTTCCATTAACAGTAATGGTGTCGCCAGATGTGTCTCCGAGTGTAACAGCTCCGTTAAAAGTAGCGGTGGTATTAAAAGTAGCTGCGGCACTGAAAGTAGTTGCAGCGGCGAAGGTTGGTGTTCCATTAACAGTAATGGTGTCGCCAGATGTGTCTCCGAGTGTAACAGCTCCGTTAAAAGTAGCTGCGGCGGCGAAAGTTGGTGTTCCATTAACAGTAATGGTGTCTGCAGATTCGCTTCCGAGTACAACAGCTCCGTTAAGTTGAGTTGTACCTGATGCAGTGAGTGCGCCAGTTGTAATAGCACCAGTAGTAGTGATATTATTATTCCCAGCATTAACAGCTGCTCCAAAAGTGATGTTGTCTCCACTAAGATTTAAAGTACCACCAGAATTTCCGACATCTGCAACATTAGTCAGATTACTATCATTGAAATCAACATTTCCGTAGAAATTAACTGTTTTATCTGCTGAGAATTTGGCTATGGGATTGGGCTCTTCTGCGCCATCAAAGATAAAAAGGCCGGCGTTAGATGATGTGGAATTAACCCTCATACTGATTGGCATATTAAGAACTTTGTTTTCAAACCAGATAGCATTACCAGCTGTATTAATGAACCCAGCATCGTTTGTAGTTGCACCAGGTGCGTAATCACCACGCTGCATAATCAACGTTCCGGTTCCGTCGGTAATGGTATTAGTAGCGCTCTGCACACCACCTGTCGCAGTAATGTCTCCAGCACCGGTGATGTCATTGGCGCCAAGTGCAATGTTTCCACCCATCGTAAGACCGGTCAAAGTACCAACGGCTGTAATAGCTGTTTGAGAAGCAGTAGTCAGGGCACCAGCAAGGCTATCTCCTGTAACGGTTCCGGTTGCTGTAATGTCTCCAGCACCAGTAATGTCATTGGTGCCGAGTGCAATGTTTCCACCCATCGTAAGACCGGTCAAAGTACCAACGGCTGTAATAGCTGTTTGAGAAGCAGTAGTCAGGGCACCAGCAAGACTATCTCCTGTAACGGTTCCAGTTGCTGTAATGTCTCCAGCACCAGTAATGTCATTGGTGCCGAGTGCAATGTTTCCATCCATCGTGAGACCGGTCAAAGTACCAACGGCTGTAATAGCTGTTTGAGAAGCAGTAGTCAGGGCACCAGCAAGGCTAGCTCCTGTAACGGTTCCGGTCGCAGTAATGTCTCCAGCACCGGTGATGTCGTAGCCGCCGAATGCAATGTTTGATGCCATAGTTCCGTTCATTGTAATAGTATCACCGGACGCATCTCCAAGTATTGTATTGCCTGACACTGTTATATTAACTGCACCTATAGTATTGGCTGAGAATGTTGCAATGTTGTTAATGTCATTACTGTTCATATCGAGATTTCCACTTATTGATGTAGCTCCGGCAACAGTAAGTGTTGTTAGTGTGCCGACAGACTCGAGTGATGATGACACTATACCGGATGCTAGTATAGTACCACTCAGATCACCTGCAGCATTAACGGTAATATCAGAATTAGGCAACGTAACCGTAGCGTTGCCAGTTGGGTTAGCTACGGCAAGAGTGGTTATGAAAGTGCCATCGTTGGTTCCCTCAAACTTCAAAGGTGTAAGACCTTGAAGTACTGAATTAACAGTCAAATTCTGACTACTCCCGGCCCCAAAAACGGTATGTCCGTTGAATGTAGAGACTCCTCCAACTGTAAGACTCATTTAGAAAAAAACTATATTATAGTATATATTATTATTCTGTTAAAATAATTAATAATTATTTTAACAGATCTCAAATTAAGCAGATGAAATCATATTAAATAATTGAAACATCATGGCGACGCGGGGAATTAGCTCGCGTTATATACAACCATCATCTCTTACAGCGAGTAGTGGAGGTGGTAATGGTGAAGTACTTGTTGATTCTTCAGGAAATTTAGCTGAAGTGTTCGATTATACATCTGCCGGTGAGACGAAGGTGCGAACGACGAGCGCAGGTGTTGTTGATATTGATGTTGGTGATTCAACTGCAATTAAGGTAAGTAATGGTCTTTCCACTTTCTTGACTAATGTTAGATTTAATGACCATTGCAAGCTCTATATGGGTACTGATTCAGACACTTTTATGGAATTTACTGGAGTTCATCAAATTCATAAAACTCTTAGCGGTAATCAACTATTTCAAAATCATGGCGGTGATACAAACTTCCATATGAACACAAGTGATGGAGTATGGCGAATCTATAATTCGAGCGGGGCTGTTGTGTTTTCAGTTAACCAAGACGGGGAGGTTTCCTGTCCTAGCTTATCAGTTAGCACTAATTGCGTGATAGGAGCTGATTTAAATGTTAATGTTGCGGCTGACGGGATCCCAACAGTACTCGACAGAGCATTTATTGATGGTGAAGTTGCAATGTCGGATGTGGTTATGAGTGTTGGAGCCGTGTCATTTGACGGAACATGGATGGTGCGCGATAGCGAGGCAGGTGTTGAGATTGTTAATGTATCGGCTGATACAATAGTCGCGACCTACACTGGAGGCGCTGGTTTCGGTAAAGAAGTGGCGATTGCGGGTTGTGGGCTTTATGTTGGAGTTTTATCAGATGTTGCATTATTTATTTATTACTATGATGGTTCATCATGGGCTCTTCAACAAGAGATCTCGGTCTCGGGTGGTGCGGTAGCGTTTGATTATTATGGCGCGAATGTTGCCGTGCGCGATATGGCCGGTGATCATGTTAAAATTTATAATCGAACTCTAACATCATGGTCGCATGCGAAAACATTTAATGTTATTAATATCGAGAATGTTTCCATATGGGATGGTGTGCTTGCAGCAACCACAAGTGCCGACCTTCACAAATATAACATGAGTAATGATGCAACATCGTCAGTCCGGGTTGTCGGTGTTATTGACCACATGTCATTGGTTGGTGATCGTGCGGCGGTCGTGGCTGGGGGTTCGGTTATTGTCTATACGGGAATGAGTGTTAATGGCACAATTACTCTTGAACAAACATTAACTGCTCCAAATGGAGAGTCTTTTATATCTGCTCATATTTCATGCGGTGGAACAGATTTGATAGTGAATTCGACATGGGGTGTATATTATTATCGATGGCGTGGAAATAATTGGCAACTTGTCCAAACAGTTGCTGCTACGAATTCACTAGTTCTTCCAGCTATTCGACTAGATTCTATCATCTTGCATAATAACGGGTCTCTTTCGAGATATAATATGTTTGGGCATGCACGGCGCATTCAACAGGTGGTAGCTAGTACGTCTGCGACAGTGGGGTCAGACGTCGATTGCGTATATTGCACATCATCGTCGAATTGCACACTCGCGCTGCCAGTTGAGATTTATGAAGGAAAAAGTTTGCGAGTACTTTGCACAAATGCGATCACACTAACCTTTACTTCGACCGAACAAACTATTGTCAATGGCGTGGTAGCGACCGAAGCCGGTAGTTCGCTCTTTATTGACTATGTGTCTGCTGCCGACACATATTTTGTTCATTAATTAAATAATTTATGAATAAAAAAAGATTTATTTTTGGTTGTTCAATTCGAATCTTACTTCTTCTTGCTTGATTTCTTGGGCTTAACTGGTTCCATTTCAGGAGGCTCTTCTTCATCATTTTCTTCGACATTTGACTCCTTAGATGGCTCGGGTGCGGCAGTCTCTTCAGGTTCGGCGGAGGCCTTCTTAGCCTCGCCTTCGACAAAATCTGCGACATGCTTAATAGCGGCATGAACAGTTAGAACCTCCTGAATATTCTCAAAACATCCGAGTTTAACAAGTAGATTGCTCATTGTGAAGATATCTTTAACCATTGGTTCGGAATACTTATTGCTTTGAAGATTTTCAACGATTGGTGTAATCAGCTTAATATCTTCAAAGCTCTTAAAAACGCCTTTACCGAGAGCACGGGTAAATACATTAATAAGAATACCACTCGGGGCCTGCTTCTCTTTAGCGGGTTGATCGGACATGATTACATTATGTGATTCTATTACTTAAATAAAAATCACATAATCGAATGATCGAATGGTATAAAATTTGAATAATTTTATGTATTATAGCTATGTTGGAAAAGGCTCTTGTTGATGCTGCTAAAAAAAAGCGGCTATGGAGGAGCTAGTGAGCCGCGAGCGCACTCTTCCATACAATGATCTGAGAACCGAGATTGCGCGCATTGGATGTCGGCCACCTGTAGATAATGTTCGTATGAACATTGTACGCAATGATAAGGGTCCAACTGAGTTCGTGTTTAACAAAATGTTGTATTATATTGAGTGGATTGTTAATACCATTGAAGCAGTCCATCAATATACTAGACTTGCTCAAGATATGTTCTATGTAAATTCTTCTCCAGGAACAACCTTGGTTATCGACACTTACACAGCTAGCTTTATCATCTTTCGATTGAACTATACCAATGCCGCAGCTTATGGATTCGATATTATCGAAGATAAATACGCGCAGTTATGCTATGCAAATAATATTGAGAAGGTGTGTCAGATGCTTATCAAATATCTGTGTCCATGAGGATTTTTTAATTGAGTTATTATAGATACGATGCATGTTCTTGATAAATTATTAAATGGTATCACGAATGCTTTAGTGGATCAATCTGAGTTTTTCGTATGCGTTGCATTTGCGATAATTATCATCTCATTAATTCTGCTTCTTTTATGGTTCGTTGGTGATCTAATTAATTACGAACATCGACGATCGAAGCTTGAATTCTCAATAAATAACATTGACGGAATCTTATTGTGTATCGGTGGAGGGGTTATTGCAGTTTTATGGTGGTTCCAAACTAAGACTATGTTGGACTTAACTTAGGTAGGTCGGAGCAAAACGCTTTCGAATTTTTCGTTTGACAATTCCATTGAAAATACATGTCATAAGAAGACCTGTTAGAAGAAGAATACTTGAGATATTAAAGAGAGGATCACCATGTGGATCGATCATGTGTCGGCGATTATTCGCGGCACGAATAATAAGGGTAACTGTGATAATAAAAAGTACAAGGTATGCTAAACCATACGGAGAACACCACGATTCGAATTTTTTATCCCACGTGTAGAAATGCATAGTTATATAATATAATTGAAAAAAGATCAAATCGATCAAATCGATCAAATCGATCAAATCGATCAAATCAGAATGCCTGGTAGGCTTGGAGCCAGGTGTTGAGACCCTTTATGATTGCCTTATACCCCTCGTAAGTTGAGAAGTATAAGATGATTTCCTGATCAGCGTTTGGGCGCCATTCAACAGGGTTCTGAATTGAATTGGCTGCGGAAATCCACGATTCACTGACTCGTACCGGACGAATCTCGATTGCATTGTAATGCAACTTAATCTCAAGCTCGGGTTTTGTGTTAAGCACGAGATAACAATCAGGAGAAAATACGCTAAAGACGAAGGTGTTTGGCATCCCATTGGTCAGTTGCATTGACCAATGGCAATAACACAGATCAAGCAGTTTTGTGTTGATAATGGGTCGGCCGGCTTCGTTCCATCGCCAAAGTGCGCGAGTTAGACGCGACTTGTTAGGACCATTAAGATCTGAAGCCGCGATTCTATGCGATGTCTCTTCGAGTTTGGGATTACCACTGAGGAATGCGTAATCGGGTGTGTGCTCGAGTCGGTTGATATCCACCATAATTGTATATTATAAAAAAAAAATTCAACTTTCTCAGATTTCTCAATTGTACTCGATTACATAAATTCAATTGGACCTGGTGGTATCTTTGATGGTGGGGAATTAATGAGCCCATATTCGAGAACTTCAGCAATATGATTCACATTACATGTCTTTTGTTCTTCAGCGAGCTCCATAGATAGAAACACTTTATAAGTTATGTCGCATCTATTATGCTTTGTGATAAAGATTGCGTCGCATATCGTGTCGGCACACATAACATAGAAGACAACGTTGAACTTTTGCTCATAGCACAAGATTGAAAAATGCTCAGTTTTAATAATGCGAACTGGCACGCGATAAACAATACACATGTCATTCATTCGCTTAATAGCGGTGTGATTCATTGTCGCCGTTTTATAATCCAAACATTATTCAACTTTCTAATTTCATTCTATTTAAAAAATGAATGACATGAATTGATAACCATGGTTCGAATCTACCAGATAGCAGATATTCACATTCTTCAAGCCAACCACGATCGCATCAAATATGCCATTGACGTGTTTGTATCTCGTGTGCGTGATGAGAATGTTTTACAACGCATTATTGTTGTATGTGGAGATATCTTCGATAAGAAGACAATTGTAAGCACTGGTGATTTGAATTTATTTCACTACATGATGAAGGAGTTCTTATCTCTCACGTGTCCGATTGTTATGATTCCGGGCAATCATGATTACAACGGAAATGGTTGTGCATCGTCGGATATTAAGGATCTTATCTCCGCAGCGCTTGTTAAGTATGATGAGCCCAATATTCATTATCATTCTCGATCGAATGTGATTGTATTATATAATATTACATTTGCTCTTATGTCTCCTATTGATGGAATTTATTTTAGTGCTGAACAACTCACGCGCGAAGGATATTCACGCCCATTTGCAGGAGTTCTTCACGAAACGCTGCGAAATTGCACAACCGGAAGCTTTACTATTACTGAAGGTAAGTATGATGCTAACTCGTTCGTTGGTTATGATGCGGTTTTATGCGGTGATATTCATTATCCTCAACCAATGGATGGTGAGGATGGTCATGTTGCTTATTGCGGATCATTTGTGCAGAAGAACCGTGGTGAAGATCCACTTATTCACGGCTATAATACGTGGGATGTGAATGATGGTGTTATCTCACCATGGAAGTTCAATCAATTGCATGCATATCATGTTGATGTTAAGCTTCATGCATCGTGTAATTCGGTGAAGTATATTGATGTTATCGAACCGCGGTCTATCACGATATGTATCGGCAAAGACTGCGATAAAGCATTTATTGATCAATGTCGGGCGAGTTGCCTTAAAAAATATGGTCGTCTGGACAGTATCATTTATGAACATGTCGGCAGCGCACCGATTGCAACGAAAGTGGCAGGTGCATCTGCATCAGAGACCACGACTTCTGGTAATGCAACATTCTCAATTACCGATAAGCTTGCAACACATGGTGAGGATCTTTTAAAATATCATAACAATATTAATGCTGTTGAAAAAGTTAGTTATGGTTTCGTTAATATAAAATGGGTGAAGTGGTCCAATCTCTTTAAGTATGGGATTGAACCATCATATATTTCATTCAGCGATGGTTTATTCTCGGTCGAAGGTCAGAATGCTACGGGCAAATCGACTATCATTAACGTTTTGATCGCAGCCCTATTTGACAATGCGTCCAAAGATGGCTGCAACGCTAGTCGAGGCGTATTGTTAAACAATAGCAATAATGCAAATGGTTGGGTTGAAGTTGAGTTTGAGGCAAACGGCCACACTTATAATGTTCGCTTTGATGCCGCGCGGCGAGGTCCGACGCATGACATGTATGTATTTAAATGCGATGGTGCCGTCATCCAATCGGGCGACAAATTGCAAACTCGTTTGGCTATAGCGAATGTTATCGGGTCGAAATCTGACTTTATTACAGTGCCTGTCATGCTTCAGCATAGAGAGTCGATTCTTAGCATGACACCAGCGGCGCGAAACATATACATTAAGAACATTATTGGATTGTCAAAGTATGATGTTTATCTTGAGACTGCTACCGGAGCTCTGCGCGAACTTAATGTAGCACATAAGAATACGACGGAAAAGATTGTGCAATATGCCCACATGACCGGCATGGCTATGCCGCCGGCAATTGATGAGGCGTCTGCAGTGAAAATGTTGGGGGATTTTAATATGCTTAAAGATATTTCTCTTGTACCTGTGCCGGATTTTAGCGAAGAGCTTGCGCATCTGGAAGCGGATGCTGCGAAGTTCCGTGGGATTCAATCCTTCGGAGTCCCCGTGTCTCCGGAAGATGAGCTTAGTTCATTTGAGTGGAATGGAGTTGTGCCGGATCGGCGCGACACTGGTGTTGAAATTAACATGGATGGCCTATCATTTGATGAATTGTATGCTGTGGCATCTATGACTCATGATGTGAAATCGTCATCGTCATCGTCGAATACGGTGCATTCAGTTGAATCTTATGAGGAAGTGCTTCCTGAACCGGAGATGTCTTATGCCGATGCTTGTGCGCAATATCGTATTATGTCATCAATGGATACATATAACGAAGCTGATAAAAAAGCTGCCAGGGATGCTTTAGCACATTTGCCATCGGTGGCGGGAGCTGTTAAAGGAAGCGTCCCTACTGTAGAGCAATGTATTGAATGGGCCAAGTGTCTTAAAAACGCGCGATCTACTCTTGATGAAGCACGTAAAACTCGAACAGATAGGCTTGCTAAATTAGAAGAATTGAAGAGCGGTATTGTATCTATTGATGCGTACGAATTTCAGCAACTTGAGAAAGATCTATTTAACTCTTCTTTAACGGCTAATAAGCTGAAGCTTAATGAAGAATGCGAATGTTGTAAAGCAAACAAACACTTATTTATTGAATCAACTGTGAGTGTTCTCAAGTCTCGACTGGAGTTGCTGTCGTCGCAAAAACAACGAAATGCTGAGCTTAGTTTGGCAGCAAATGCGGTTAGTTCTCAGCTGGCGGCGATCGATACACGCACTGTTGAAGCACGTGAGCGCGAGATTATTGATCTTCAGATGAAAGCATCAAGTGCCTGCAATTATGTAATTGTTGCCGAATCCGTTCTGGATTTGGGTGCGATTCGCCAATGTATAATTTCTCACGAAATTCGTGCTGCGATTATTGATGCGCGAGCCGGATACGCTGCTGCGATTTTGGCTCGGGCTCGGGCTAATTATGAGCGAAATCAAAGTATTCTTGCCGCTCGGGCTGCTCGCGATCTTGCACACATTGAAGCGCGTCGGACTCAGATTATGGAGATTATTCGTGAAGCGCGTGAGAAGAATCTTATTGCCGAGAAGGAGGTTGTTGTTTATAACCGGGTTGCAGACGATTTTACGAACGCCGTCGAGAACTTTTGCGCTATCGATCGGCGGTATCAGGTTGTTAAGCTTTATGTTGAACTAATGAAAGGGTCGAGGGCAAAGCCCGGGTTAGTTGCGCAATATATTGAGTCTCAATCGAAGACATTTATCAAACTCTGGAATGATGAGCTTGAAAAAATTGGAAATATGCGGATCGATATCTCGTTCAGCACTGATGCTCAGATATTCGTAGTTGAAAATGGTCGGCCAATTGCGTCATCATGTGCTTCTGGATTTCAGCGGCTCGCGATCGACCTTACTTTCCGGGCCGCATGTCGCGCGGTTCGCCCATTTATGAACATCTCAATTCTTGATGAAGGACTTGACTGTGCCGATGCTATTAACCGCGATGCTCTTAAGTCATATGTGAAATCTTGGAAGGGTACGACATTTATCATCTCACATACTGATGAAATCAATACAATTGCGGATACTGTTCTTAATGTTAAGTCGTTGAGTGCCGGTTCGCGTTTATGTCATGGAGTCGAACCAGTGAGTGATACGCCGGCAATTCGTGAAGGTGCGGTATCGAACGGCGATCGCTTGACGACTATTCAAAGTGGTGCCGATGAAGAATATGAAGCATTTGTTCATTATGATGGTGAGTTTAATTGCCTTACATGCGCGAAGAAATTCAAAAGTGTGAAGACAATTGAAAATCACATTCGGTCAAAGACGCATATCATGGCGTGGCTTCGAACACATGCTTAGATGAAAAAGCTGAATTTATTTTTTCATATTGTCCATTATGATTAACTACCGTGCTTCTCTTGTGTCTCGCACTCACACACTTCGTCTTCGCGAACCCCGCGTCTTACGCTGCGACTGTCTGTCAAATCAACGACTGTCGCTGCCGCCAGTGCTGATACGCCTTATCGCGTTGAGCTCGGACCCGCAACTTACGTGCCTGTGAATAGTATTAAGGTGCTACTTGATGTATCTGGTTCGACTGCCGGGTCTGTTCTGCAGACTGAA
>Ga0129324_10002763_pt1 | contig 10596 bp, 11 predicted proteins | sample CPBDNA_7_FD_96879 | JGI IMG/M metagenome (GOLD analysis project Ga0129324, IMG submission 96879) | Freshwater to marine salinity gradient microbial communities from Chesapeake Bay, USA - CPBay_Spr_15_0.2_DNA | ecosystem: Environmental > Aquatic > Marine > Coastal | place: USA: Chesapeake Bay... | reverse complement strand
TCATACTGTATAAATCCGCAAAACTCATAAGACCATTTTATATTTAGCTCATTTATTCGCGTGTTTGCGTCTTTTTCTTTTGACGTGGGATTGGGCCAAAGTCCATACCAACCTCCAATAAGTTCATTTACATCTGACCAGTGAATCGTTAGGGGCCGCCTACGCTATAATTCGAGGTCAGTTTTGGGATGCTTCCTTAGCGCTGCGTCTATTAACAGCTCATCGCAAATATTCTTGACGGTAGGGGGCTCTGCTCTTCTTATAAGCTGGTAGAAACGATCTGGGCGATCTAAAAACTCAAACCAATTGTCCACCTTTAAGCTATCCTGCCACTGGTCTCGATAAGCTTGGCAGTAATTATCACGTGAAATATACATAATTCGGTCAAGCCTACCTCATTCCACTCTCTAGTTACCAATAGGTTTTTGTCGCCACTGCCTTTTCCTTGTGGCTTGCTTTCTTCGCCCCTGTTTAAGTCGCTCATAATAACATCAATGGCCGCCGAACCTAATCGGGCTGACGCAAGAGCAGCCGGTATTCTTGGGGCAATGAACCCGTACTGGCTCCTGAAGGACTTGTTATATCTGTTAATGACTTCCTGTATGCCTGCAAGATCGGGCATGGCTTCGAGTAATCCAGCTCCTTGATCACCTTTCCAGAGCTGGTCCGCAGAGTTGTGCTGGCTTGTTGCTTTGAATCTTTCAATTTCTTTCCTCCATCGCGCATCTTCAAGACTATCCGTGAACATTTGCATGACTTGATAGTCATGAACACTTCAAAGCCACTCTTCATCGTCCCCAAAAACATTAAACTGCTGCCTACTCGTGCTCTAATCTAATCTTAACGTGGATCGCAATGTAACTTTACCCAACAGAGACATTCACCCTGAAACAGTTTTGCGTCTAATTAGGGTTGCTGTTGCCATTCTGAAACATTGCCAGTTAGCGTCTAGACTCAAATGAGACACAAGGAGACGCAATGGCAAAATATGGGGATGCAAGGGTCAGTAGTTCTGATCAGGACTTCACCCTCAAAGTTGAATCACTCAAATCCTACAGTTGTGATACGGTACGCCAGGAGAAGGTGTTTGGAACATCCACTAATGGACGAGCGGAACTCAACATCCTTTTAGATTTCCTTCGAAAAGGTGACGAACTGGTTGTGACTCGGATTGATCGACTCGCACGTTCGATACGAGACCTGCAAAATATCGTTCATGACTTAAAGGTAAAGGTAGTCGCACTCAAGGCGACTGAACAACCTATTGATACCACTACTAGCGCAGGGAAGGCATTTTTGGACATGTTAGGCGTGTTTGCCGAGTTTGAGACAAACCTCAGCAGAGAGCGTCAGTTGGAAGGGATAGCGAAAGCGAAGGAGCGTGGAGTCTATATGAGGCGTAAAGTCTCTGTCGATTCTGCGGTCGTTCAACAGTTGAGATCAGAGGGACTTGGCGCCTCGGCGATAGCGAAACAACTTAAGATCAGTCGGGCAGGCGTATATCTACACCTGTAATAATCAAGTTCGTGAGCGGGGGGCGTGCAGACATCTGTGCCGGTTCATTAAACTTTTTTCGTCACGGAGGCCAGTGTTTGCTTCGGATTTATCCTTCTCCCTTGCCACTCTGGTAGATTTTTCTAGTGGAATAACCACAGAAGCAGTGCTGCTGTGGTTGTCGTGCTTTCCCTGCCGTTAGTAGGGTACAGGGCAACCATCGAAGGCATACCTGCAATCGCGAGAGACTTGAGAAACGACCGCATTGTAAGTCTTACCCGCTGACCCTTCTGGAATACTAATAGTGCTTGACACTAATCCGCCTTGCCCTTCGTTTGCGACGACCCAATAAACTTTTGTAGTAACCTTATATCTACCTGGCGCTAAATTTGAAAACTCAAATTTACCATCCACGTCACATGAAGTTCTCATCTTCTGTGAAGCGGTAAGTTGCGCTAGTTTTGATTCGAATTCAATGTGTCTCGGATCAACGGCAGATGCGTTTCTTACCCATTGGCTCAACGAGTTCACTTCCTTTGCATATGGCGACCTTTGGAAATACAGTTCCCTTTTGAGAGCAACATCATTGCCTGCGCACGTGACAGTGCCGCCACCACCCTGTCTTAAGAATGCGCTCCCTGAAATTGAGTTATCGCCTTCCATGGGCGTAACCTGAGGCAAGGTTTCTTCGCTCCACGACGCAGTAAACGTATGAGGAGTTGCTGCGCACCCTGTAAGAACTGCCATTACGCCGAAAAACGCTAACTTGCTTAGTTTCATAGAAAAACTCCGTTTTTTAACAAGTATATGCCACATTTTTTAAAAGTAAAGTTTTTTACATATCACCTGCACACACTGGGCGGCAGATCTCTGGTAAGGCGCATAACAACCCAAGAGTGAAAGAACGAATATTAGAGTCAAAGCAGGTTTATGAAGGATTGGCATAGAGACCCCTTAACAAAAGAGATCAGTGTTTCTTTTCACCTTGCCAAGGTCAATCCACTGAGCAACTAATACCAGTGCTGGTCCAAGTGAATACCTTATAAAGGTAGCGGTTTAAATTGCTACTGCTTCGGTGGCGACGCGTACGTCTTAACTTGCTCGCGAATGGCATTTAGACCGTGAGCTTCCCGCCAATTTCCGCTTCCTTACGCAACCTCAAGATTTACTTTTGAAGACCTTGCAGTTTCTCAATTAGTTCTTAATGGCGGAAATTTATGATTAAGACTTGTGCACTTGAAGAGAAGCTTGCGGTTGCGCGCTCGTAATGCGATGGCTCCGGAGTTATTTGTAGCTAGCTAACGTTATGTGTGAAGCATCTCATCAAAGAAATCGTTCTAATTGGGGAGAAGGTCATATTATGTCAGGGAGTAACAGGCAACCCAACGAAGGCGCCATCATTTTCTTCAGCCAACGCGCGCATCAAGGTTCCATAACGATCACCTAGCCCGCCCGGAAAGCCAATAGAATTTATAGAAATCGCCTTACCGTCTGCCTCATCTCTATTCCACCTTTGAACAATCTGGATGATCTTATCGTAAGAATCCCCGGTAAAATCATCGCCCATAACGAATATGGAAACCTTATTTACTTGAGAGGCGTATACCTTTAAAGCCCTCTCTAGGCCCTCAGCTGGGCTACTGTTAGAGACGCCTCCCATTTGATCAAGCCTTGTCATAGCCATATCGCGAGCAGTTTTCGTATCGGGAATCCAACTTTTATCATAGCCCTTCAAGAGCGGATTGCCGTTATCGTCTAAAATTTGGAGCCCCGTAACGGTGGGGTGGATCGCTAAAATAGACTTCAGGGTAGCCTTCACTTTCCCCCATTGTTGCTGCATTGAGCCAGAAGTGTCGATTATGAAAATAATGTGCTCTCTACCGGCTGGTATCCCCCCACTGTAAATAGTTCTAATTGGCGAGTCGTTGCGCACCATTACCTTAGGTGTAAACCGCGCAGCTTTTACCTCAGCACGCAAACGATCTACCTCCGCCGATTCGTTCGAACTCCTAGCCTTGAGTTCCTCTAGTTCATTTCTCGCCATTTCCAAATCCTTTAACGTTATTCCCGCAATACCCTGTGGAATTTCAACAGGAGTTAGAATTGGAATCTCATCGCTCGACAATTTAGAGTCCTTTGCGAGAATGAGTATGAGAACGATAGCGCCAAATGCGCAAGCGACGATATCTAAAAAAGATAGACTGAAAATTTCTATGTCTCTACGCATAGACCTCATGACTTGGGCCAACCTGGCGCTGGGACTAAAAATGTGCCTCCAGTGACTGAAGCCAACTGCCAGAACGCGGGGGCTGCCTTGGGGTCTCCTTCCAACGGCAGAAGTACTACGTTGATTTGAGCAGAGAGTGACATTAGTTTTTTATACGCATCAGCGAAAAGTGCCAGCCTACACTCACCACTTACGAAGCCGCCACGGGAAAACCCACAACTAGGCAGGTTTAACAATTTTTTTATCCCTTTTGGCGGCTTAGTTGGCAAGCCGTCGGTAATGATATAAATGGTATCGTAACTAGCAAATTTTGAGCCTACCAACTTTGCCACCTCATCCAAAGAAGTGCCATTTGCTGGCACTAAGTCTTGCTTGACTGTCGGCCACTGCTTAACCAGCGAAGAAGCTACACCGCTCAGTAACACTTTTGCCGTTTCATCAAAACCTATGATGGTAACAGTAGTTCCAGAATCGTACTGAGCCAGCATCCAATCCACGACGGCGAGTGCCCTAAACCACTTGTTTTGACCGAATTTAATCTTTCCTCCAGCTGTATAAATCATAATTTCACTGAGCGAACTAGAGACCATCGAGGCACTTGTATCCAAAAGAATTAGTGATCGGCGCCCACTCACTCGCATACCAACTAAGTTACCGTTCTGATCTGCGACAATTCTTTGAGGAGTTACCGTAGGCTGTAGAGGCTTACTTAGAACAGCTAACTGTGATTTCAATTCAACCTTCTCTAACACTAGAGAAGCGATACCACTTTTGAGCGCTTTAAGCTCCCTCTCAACTTCTTCCATTCGAGCTGCGTAGTCCTCAGTCTCTGCAACAACTGTCGCGGGGCTGACTACCTCTTCCGTTATGATCACTCCTGATCGGTAGTCAAGAATGACAAGCAACAAAACAACGGCACCGAGGCCGCACGCCATGACGTCGATAAACGCGACGCTAAAACCATCCTGCTTTATGTTCCGTTTGAACATCTAAACAAGCTTAGTTATTCGTGAAATAAGATAACGCTCCACATACTCTTGCACACTGATTAGCTCTTTCTCCTGACTGGCCTGTATCGCTGAAACCATGAACATGAGTATTAGACTTATTATCAAAGCAACAAAGGTCGAGTTAAATGCTGTGCCTAAACTCGCAGTCATCGGTCCTATATTACCTGCCACTGCTGTTTCCGCTTCGGCCATCGCTTGGCCAATACCCCGTACAGTGCCCAAAAATCCAATGGAAGGTACTGCCCAGACAATATAACGAATCACTGACATATCGTTTTCATACCGCACCAACATCGTCTGCATCGCCGGCTCTATTGATGCTGCAGCACTTTCTATATTTTTCGTGACCTGGAACCTTCTCAAAGATCCAGACAGAATCTGAACTATCGGCGTCTGGAGTAAATCCTCCGGTAGCTCACTTAGCTCTGTAAGTGCTGAGTCTAGTTGGTCCAAATCAGTCAATTTCGGCAGGAGGTCAATGTCAAACAAGTAGCGATGCTGGTTAATCTGGTACAACCGCGAAAAACACAGCAGGAGCCCAAAAAGAAGAAGCATGATGCATACTTGTTGCTCGACATCCTTGATGATGACAAAGAAATTCCTGGGCAGTGTTCCGCCAACTATCGATGCAGTCTCACGGAAAACAACTATTTGGGGGTCTACATAAAACGCATAAAAGGCATTTACCATGATCGCTATAATCAAAAATATACCTAGAGTCGTTATGGCTTTTTTCATTTAGATATCCTCGGGAAATGGTACAGCCTCGTTAAGACTCAAACGACTTGATGCAAAGGAAATTCCGACTACCAGGGAAACAAGCATAATTAAAACCAAAAACAATCTTTTCATCGAACCTCCTAATAAACATATCTCGCAACTCTAAACCCAACGTCTTCTCGAGAGCCCGAGAGACTGTCGCGGTAAGTGGCACGAAGCTTCTCCCAGCGCGAAGACAAATAGCTCGACCCTTTTACCGTATGGCCAGTGCCTCCCGAGGGACCAGCATAGTCAAGTAAAAATTCATTTCCAAAGTTTTCAAGAATATAGAAGTCGTGAACCCACTCTGAGACATTCCCAGACATATCGAACACGGCGTTTGCGCCAGAGCTTAGACCTACAGGTGCCTTTCTCTCGAAACCGTCGGTGTAATCACCAATGTGTCTCTTTGCCAAATTCGCTGCGGAAGAATCAGCGATATTACCCGACCTTTTATCAACAACGTAGTCATCTCCCCAGACGAAGATACTTGGATTCTTCTTTTCGTAATAACGGGCAACATACTCCCATTCAGCCTCGGTGGGCAACCGATAGCCGTTACTGCCAGAAATTCCTATAACATTGCTACCCTTTACTTTATAAAACTCCGTAAGGCCACTTTTTCTGCTTAGCCAATTGCAAAATAGAGCGGCATCTGTCCAAGTGATATTGCTGACCGGCTCGTCGCCGGCCAAACTACTCTTGAAATTCGCATACTGTGCCTGCGTCACCTCATGTTTCCCGATATAAAATTCGCGGGAAAAACCCACATCACGCAAAATTTCGTTAGCGCGCTGCCCCCGTTGTTGTCGAGGCGCTCCCATGGAAAATCGCTCGCCACGCACTCTGACCAGCTCTATCCCTATGTCTGTTACTTTGTAGCTTCTTGGCGAAGTTCGGAGAACGAAGGCCTCTCGCGTTTCGAGCTGAATTGAAAGTTTATGTTCATTACCAGGCGCAGCACGAAAATCCAATTCTTGAGAGACATACCCCTCGGCTGACACATTTACTTGGTAGTCCCCTGCTATCAACTTATCATACTGTTTTACTTCGCTTTTAGAATCTGATGAGCGGACGGTGACTTTTGCGTCAGCAGGAACCGTATCAATTAAAAGTCTTGCAAAATTGGGGAGGAGCCGAATGTTTAAGCTGTCCTGACTAACCACTTGGAAAGTTTTTTCAAAATAGCCAAACTTGGAATAAGAGACAACCGCCGGCAACTTTTCCACAAAGGCTGTAGTCTCTGACGCATTCAAGGTTCCACCAGCTAACACCCCACCAGATGGCTCAACGCTGACTGAAATCGGGAAGGACCTTCTTCTCATTGTGATAAAAATCTCGTCACTCAAAGTATCATCGAGTAATAACTCTTTATCAGCAAATCCGGGCTTCCTCAACGTTAATGGCAAACAATACAGATCGTAACCCAGATTAACGGGCGTTTTTCCAATAACAATGCCCTTATGACTCACATCGACCCCTCTGGGGTCGGAATCCAATCTTTTAGAACCTAACCCTGATAAAGATAAGTCGAGGGGGATTAATTTGGCCTCACCATAAGATGGGGAAATCTCTGTCTGTAGAAGGTTGCAATTGCCGATTGAGACGACGACCTGTACTGGTTGTTGCTCTAACAAAAGGCTGACGCTTATACCCTGCCCGACTAATTCGTCATCCACATACCATTTGTACGGCAACCCAGATTGACCACCCTCTAACTGCAGATCGACTTGAACTAAGGATGGCTCTAAATCAACAATTAAATCTCCATCACTGCGGTGATAAATAACGGTCTTTGATTCATGACCATAAGCACTTACCTCTATCTCGAACTCTTTCGAAATGGCTAGCAAGTAATCATGGAAAATTACGCGGCCGTTCCCGTCTGCAAACCTCAATTCGACCCCATTCAAAACTATTGGCGAGCGAATGAGTATAGGTTTTATGAGAAAAGAGGCGCCGACTAATAATATAAGCGCGCTGGCTGAGAATAAGGAAAATGACCAAACTAGTATCGACTGCTTCCGCGAATGTCGGGCTACTCTGAGCGCGTCACCTAAGCTCGTTTCCACAATCCACCTCTAGTGAATAAAAATCAGTGTCTATAAAGTCAATTTCATACCTTCGATCACTATGACCATCACAGCGAGCGAACAGAATGTAGCTCGCTCTCTTCAGCTGAATCTTCTTATTTGAGAAATTTTTAGCATAGCCAACACCCCGCACCTCCAGCTCCAGCGGACGCAACGCGACCAAATTTAAAGTTACCATCTCATTTGCCCACACCAACAGAGCGGCGAGCTTAGATTCGGCTGCCGCAATAACTCGACTCTCCTCAGAAAATGACGAAGAAGTCAGCAATGTGTACGCATATTCGGCAATTCTTTGATCCAACAACCGAGTTGGTTCCGCTATTAAGCCTTTCAACTTGTTCAGATGACTCCTTCGCTCCTCGACGAAAACCTCTAACTCCAAAGCGCGCTTGTTCGTCTTATCGGCTGCCTTCACCTTTTGGATGATTACTAAAGATTCCTCGTAACTTCCAATCTCGATCAATTCATTGGCTAACGCTATCAATTCCGTTACTTGGATTTGTATCTTTTTTATCTCAACCTCTGTCTCGAGTTGGGAAATAACAGCCGACTCGCTCAGATGCGATTTTGCAACCTTCAAATCAGCTGACAACTCCCCTAGCGACTTCGTATCACTGGCCGCCGCAAGGCGTCGTCGACCGTTTTCTACAACTTGTTTCTCAGCCAGCGTTACTATGCGGGCAACCTCGTTTCGGTAATCGTAAAAACCACCGTTTACACTTACCAGCTGCCGAAGCGAAATTAAACCGCTGAGAAAATCTTCCCGAGCTATCTGATTATTGGCACGCTCTCGGGTTATAATCACGTTTGCCCGTGAAGACAGTAAGCTTGCATGAAGACTCTCATAGTCGTCATTGAGTGGGGAAATTTCCCCTATGGACTCTAGTAACAAAAGAGCCTCGTCATCGGCACCTGACTTGAATAATGTCAAATACTCATCGAGCAATAAGTCAACGTGGGTTCTATATTTATCTATAAGACTAGTAATATTTGCAGCGCACTTATCTACCAAAACTTGTTTAGAAAAAACATCAGCCTCTAAACCAAGGACCGGGTGAGAGAGCAATGTATCTACCATAAGAACAGTTTGTTCCGTTGGTGGGTCACAAAGAGTAGCCTGGTCTATGGAGGGTGATGGATCAAAGATATCAACTTCACCCTCGAGTTTGGAAAGATCAACGATATTAGATTCCGTGGACAAGCTCGCAAAATGAGGGAGAAAGAACAGAATAAGTGCGGCTAATGCAATCAATCCAATAACGACAATCATCAATATGGCTTGGCTCCGCTTGCGCCGCCGGCTAAGGAGCGCAAATTCAATGTTCCTCTCCATAGAACCCTCAGAGCTGGATGTTGGGTGTTTTTTCTAACTCGTAGTATTCGAAGAGAAACTTCCGCCAGGCCACGTATTGCTCTTGCGCGGTGCCAACCAGCTCCACCTCGCGATCCTCAAGTTTCATTACAGTTGGTGCAATCTCAACATTTAGACTTTTGCCTAACTCATCCAAACTTTCTTTGTGCATCTTAGCTTCTTTGGAATCACCAACACTCGAAACCATTGCTGCGACACCAACTGCTGCTACAGCCGCTCCCGTATATGCACCGCTCGAATATGGACTTGAGTTACCCGCAATCGCCGCGCCTGCGACAGCACCCAGGATTCCAAGCATCATTTTTGTATTGGCTCGATTTTTAGCTTCTCGGGCCGCCTTAGATTCAACAAACGCTGCCTCCTGCCATTTTGAATAAGGAATAGTGCTCTTCTCGTTAAAATCCGAGTAGTCGTTTTGAATTTCATCGATGAACATTTGATCCTTTAATTTCAGATCGAGAATACGTCGGAAAGATTCGTCGGAGGCATCTGGATAAGAAACTAATGAATATTTGTTAGACCGACTCTTTTTAATATACGAACCAAAATATTCGGGTTGAAATGCTGCTGCAAACCGAATGTTTTCTATACCCTTCAAGTCTGCTCTATTTGACTCTTTTAGACTAGTTGTGAGTGATATTATATCCTCGCTGATATCAACAAAAATGGGTCTGTAAATATCTGCGCCCGACCGCCTAGGATCGTTTATGGAATACTCGTCAACACGGTGTTTATACACCTTGTTGAGATAACTCTTACCATCAATACCTTCTACGCTGACTTGGACAGCAACGTCCTCACCGTTTGAAGTTATTATTTTCCCAAGTACAAACAGTGAAGCCGTGGCTTCACTAGTAGGCATCACTCTAACAGACTCAAAAACTTTGGAGTCGATCAACAAATCTTGGATTGAAACCGCAAACCGATTAGCTTCCGTTCTTCTCAACTCGGGCCAAATACCGCTGGCGGCGTATTTTGCTGGATCATCTGGAATATTCGGATCAAAAACAGGTATCAACAAGGACAAACCGGAGAACTCATGACTCACCAAGGTACCTTTCTTTGCCCCAATCACAGCACCCAAAGAGGGGCCAACACCGCTGCCACTTGAACGCATACCCCCACCTGAAGCACAGCCAGCGACGAGAATAGCCAATAAAAAATAGCTTGCGTACTTAAATAAACAAGTCTTCATCATCACACCCCAATATCAAAATTCAGCTTTAACTATCGTTGTTTCGATAGTTCTTTATACTTTTCCATGAGTTTTTCACGGACCACTGGATCAGTCTCCGCATCGGCAGCGGCTTTTATTTGAGCCTTCATTTCCTCAACATTATCGACCGCGGCCAGAGCTTCATGCTCGGCACCCTGCGACAAGGAGCCTCGGTCTCCAGTGTCAAGCATTGCCTTTATCACTTGTCCATTAGACGAGATAGCGATCGATGACTCGCCTGCTGCGAGTATATTTGATGGCTGATTATAGCTAGCCCCCAAACCTGCAGCGTTCTGGCCGCTACTGGGTGGTAATTGAGAACTCGAACCTTCGCTCGAAGCCCCCCCCCCTCCACGGGAGGCCCCGCAAGTGTTTTTAGGAATTAAGTCTCTAACACTTCTATCATAAAAATTCGCTTTCCATTC
>Ga0129324_10002761_pt1 | contig 10605 bp, 10 predicted proteins | sample CPBDNA_7_FD_96879 | JGI IMG/M metagenome (GOLD analysis project Ga0129324, IMG submission 96879) | Freshwater to marine salinity gradient microbial communities from Chesapeake Bay, USA - CPBay_Spr_15_0.2_DNA | ecosystem: Environmental > Aquatic > Marine > Coastal | place: USA: Chesapeake Bay... | reverse complement strand
TTTTTAATATTTCAATGTTGTTTAAATTAAAATCACTAATTTTTGAGGGGTAGTTACTGACACAATAAAGCAAAGTAATATCAGTACAACCATATTTTTTAGCAATATATACAGTTTTTTTTATTTCCTGTAATGTTGCTAAACCTGTAGAGATTATCATTGGTTTTTTTGTTAGAGCAATTTTTTTAACTAGATTTAAATCGTTCATTTCAAATGAGGAAACTTTGTAAATTTGTGTTTTTAATTTCTCTAAAAAATCTACACCCTCAGTAGAAAATGGAGTACTAAATATCTTTATTTTTTTCTTTTTAGCATAAGAATATAAAGGTTTATGCCATTCAAGAGGGGTATGTGCCTTTTTATATAAATTCCAAAGATTTTTTTTAGCCCATAATCCTTTTTTAATTCTAAAGTTGTTAGATTTTAAAGTCATCATGCTTGGAGTATAAGTTTGGAGCTTGACCGCATCAGCACCATTTTTTTTAGCTTGATCTATTAATTTTTTTGCATTGATAATTTTACCATTATGATTTCCAGATATTTCAGCAATAAAAAATGGTTTTTTGTTGATAAATTTTTTTTTCATTTTTATATTTTTCTAAGGAATATATAATTATTTTTACTAAATATTGATTTAAATCTATTTGAGTATTTAATCAATTTAAACTCATTTTTATTAAAAAAAATTTTGGATGATATGTTTTTTTTTAATACTTCAGCGTAAATATTGCTAATATAAAACTTTTTTTTGATAATTTTTAACAAAGTATTCAGATAAATCGATCCAAGATTTTTTGATCTTTGACTCTTTTTTAGATAAATCGAAATGTAACAAGATCTCAATTTAAAAATTTTAATTCTAATATAGCCAATTTTATAATCATTGTAATAAAGGACATATATTTTATTGGTTTTGCAATTTAAATTTTGTAAAAACCATATTTTGTGTTTTTTGTAGCTTATTATTTTTTTAGTTTTTGAATATTTTTCAACAATACTTGCATTGTAGAGATTAAATAAAAATCTTATATCCTTTATGGTAGCTTTCTTTATAGATTTTATTTGCAAAATTTTAATAATTTAATGTTTTATTTAATTTTAAAGTAAGTATAAATTATACTATATAATGACGAAATCTAATACTTATCTTAAAATTATTTCAAAAATTGAAAAAATTAGATCTAAAAATAATGTGAATTGGATGGATGTACTAAGACTAGCTTTTAAACTAGATCCAAAAAATGCATCAAAAATTATGAAAAAAATTAATTATGACGATAAAAAAATTTCAAATTTACTTTCAAAACTTAGCAAATAAAAAAATATAAATTAGCTAATCAGTTTATTTAATAAAAGTTATGAACATTGATACTATAATACAATGTAGATTTCACTCAACAAGATTACCGGGCAAGATATTACTTCCATTAGATAAAAACCAAACATCTCAAGACATCCTAATAAAAAATTTAAAACTTATTAAAGAAATAGATCGAATCATTTTAGCAGTACCAAATGATGACTATAGCTCAACTTTTAAGAAAATTTCAAAAAGACACAATATTCACATTTACGCTCCTAAGTGTAAAACTGAAAATGTATTAAAAAGATTTTACCTTACTTCAAAAAAATTTAATTCAAAAAACATAATAAGAATTACAAGTGATTGTCCGTTTATAAATATTCATATGGTAAGGAAAATGATAAATTTTTATAAAAAAAATGACATTAACTTTCTAACAAATAATAAACCAAGAAGAGTACCCCATGGATTTGATTGTGAAATATTTAGTATAAAATTACTTAAAAAAACCTACTTGAATGCAAAATCTTCTTTTGATAAAGAACATGTAACTCAGTGGATTTATAAAAATTATTTTACAAATAAAAATAATATTATTTTACTAAAAAAGAATAGTTCTAATATAAGAATTACTTTAGATACTTTTAATGACTATATTAAATTTATTAAAAATATTAATATTCTGAAGAAAATATCAAAATCAAAAGATTTTATAAAATTTTTAAAATTATTAAAATAAGAGAATTAATATTGATTATGCTAGCAAATATGCATACTTAATAACACACAGTTATCAATAAATAAAAATATAACAACTGGAGAAAGAGATCCCATTTTAACTAACAATAGTTTATTAGATAAAAAAATTGTAATTATTGGTTTTGGTTAAGTCAGCCTTACTTTGGCTGTTGAATTTACTAAAATTTGATGTTTTAGGTCATTACATAAGTCAATTTACAATTCGTGAACTTCAATAGGAAATATTAAATTTATTAAAATCATTTTAAATAATAATCTTTCTTTACACCTTTTTTTCTGTATATTATAAATATAAATTATGTAGGTTATTACTAAATTTAGAATTATGAATTACAAAAATTTTAAGAATTCACTTCCAACTAATCAAAACTAAAGTTATTATATGTTAAAAAATTCTTCCATCCTGATTACCGGTGGTACAGGCTCATTTGGTCATTCTTTCGTGCCAATGACTTTAAAAGAATACAACCCCAAGCGATTAGTGATTTTTTCACGTGATGAAATGAAACAATGGGAGATGGCTAAGCTTTTTGAAGGTGATCCACGCTTACGTTTTTTCATTGGTGATGTCCGAGATAAAGATCGTCTCTACCGTGCACTCGACGGTATAGATTATGTTGTGCATGCAGCTGCAACTAAGATTGTGTCAACAGCCGAATACAATCCCTTCGAATGTATTAAGACGAATATTGATGGTGCGATGAATATAATTGATGCTTGCATTGACCAAAATGTGAAACGAGTTGTTTCGCTTTCAACCGATAAAGCCAGCAGCCCAATCAACCTCTATGGAGCAACTAAGTTAGCCAGTGACAAGCTCTTTGTCGCCAGTAACTCTTATTCGTCTAGACATGATACACAGTTTGCAGTTGTGCGCTATGGCAATGTTATGGGGTCGCGTGGCTCTGTGATTCCTTTTTTTTTGAAAAGCAAAGATCAAGGTTTTCTAACGATTACTGATGAGCGTATGACGCGCTTTATGATCTCGCTGGAGCAGGGCGTAGAACTTGTTTGGCATGCTTTCGACAACATGGTGGGAGGCGAGATATACGTCAAAAAGATCCCATCTATGAAAATTACTGATATAGCACATGCTATTGCACCTGAGGCTAAGTTGAAAATTATAGGTATTCGCCCAGGTGAAAAGCTACATGAACAAATGATTGGTCTGGAAGATTCTCATTATACCTATGAGTACCCAAAGTATTATAAAATTTTACCACAGATCAACGCCTGGGCTGATGATGAAAATCGAATTAAAGATGGTGTAAAAGTGTCTGAGGATTTTATTTATAATAGCAATAATAATTTGGAATGGATGACAAAGGCCAACCTGCAAGATTGGATTGTTACAAACCAGCATAAAATTATTAAGATTTAACCTATGATTCCATATAGCCGTCAAAATATTACGGAAGCTGATATTGCAGAGGTTGAGCAAGTGTTGCGATCTGATTTTTTAACACAAGGTCCTATGGTACCGCGTTTTGAACAAGCAGTAGCCAATTATTGTGACGTGGCCCATGGAGTTGCGGTTAATAGTGCAACTAGTGCTTTGCATATAGCCTGTCTAGCACTTGATCTTGGTCCAGGTGACTGGTTATGGACAAGCCCAAATACCTTTGTAGCCAGTGCTAATTGTGCTTTTTATTGTGGCGCGAAAGTCGATTTTGTCGACATAGATCCACGCACCTATAACATGAGTGTTGAGAATTTAAAAGAAAGACTTAAACTTGCTGAGAAAGAGGGGCGACTTCCTAAAATTGTGATGCCAGTGCATTTTGCAGGTCAGCCATGTGATATGCCTGCAATATATGCCTTGAGTCAAAAATTTGGGTTCAAGATTATTGAAGACGCCTCACATGCAATTGGCGCCTCATACAATAACTTTAAAGTAGGCAACTGTGCTCACAGCCACATCACCGTTTTTAGCTTTCATCCAGTAAAAATAATTACTACTGGTGAAGGTGGTATGGCAATGACTAATGATAATACTCTAGCAAATCGAATGCAGCGATTGAGAATACACGGTATCACCAACGATAAAGAATTAATGCACTCGCGTTCAGATAATGAAATTTGGAACTATCAGCAAATTGAGTTGGGTTTCAATTACCGAATGACTGACATCCACGCTGCATTGGGGTTTAGCCAAGTTAAGCGTCTGGACAAGATTGTGCATGGCAGACGCGAAATTGCTATCAAATATGATGATGCACTGAGGACGTTTCCAATACTAATTCCATGGCAGACACCAGAAAATTATTCTAGCTATCACCTTTATCCTGTTCGTATCAGTAGCTCTAGGTGTAAAAAAACACAGCGTCAAGTTTTTGATACTCTTAAGCAAAATGGTGTGGCTGCGAATTTGCATTACATTCCAGTGCATCGCCAACCCTACTATGAAAACTGTGGTTTTAAAGTTGATGACTTCCCTGAAGCTGAGTTATTTCATAAGGAAGTGATTAGTATTCCTATTTATATTGGATTAAATGAAAAATTATTGACACATGTAGTTGAAGCTCTAAGAAAAGCTTTAAAATGATATTGAGACTAATACAATTTCTTTGTATGCTACTAGTGCTTTTAAAAATACTTTTTAGAGCGGGCTCTGTTTCAAAAGAGAGCCATGGTCAACTAACAATAGCACAAGCCTTGATAAGATATATTACAACTAAGAAAAATGATTACCTAACAGTTTATAAAATAAGCCAAGTGCAAAACCTGAAAGTGATTTAAAATTAATTGTATGAAACTTTTTATTCCTATGGAAGTTGTATATCGTGAGTACGAATCCCGTCTCTTCGTTGCAACTGAAGCTGCAAGTAGAGGATTAAAAGTTATATTTGGACACAAAAATACAGTCTTTGACCAAGCGCTACTTCAAGGTGGAGAGGATTCAATTTGGTTTGGAAGGGGGAGCATTAACCGCGAGCTTGTTAAGCGAGGTGTCAAACTTATATGTCATGACGAAGAGTCAGGAATAATTTATGAAGACTACGCTACTTACTACAATTATAGAATTGGATTAGAAGAAATACCGATGGCCAGAAGATTTTTTTGCTGGGGACCAGATGATTATAAATTCTTGAAATTACGTCATGGAAAAAATGATCTATTCAATGAAAAAAGATTTGCCATGACAGGTTCTCCTAGAGCTGCTTTGTGGGGGAAAGTAGGCTCTGATTTTTACAAAGATGAAATATTAAATATTCGTAAAAGTTATGGAGATTACATTTTATTTGTTTCAAATCTTGGGTTTTCAAATTCAATATTGGGCAAAGGAGTGGTAAGCCATCTTAAAAGACTTGGTAATTGGCAGAATATTAAAGACATGACGGAAAACGTGATGGAAAGAGAAACTCGGTTAATGAATTTATATGTTAAATGTGCAGCAGGATTAGCGAAAAAATTTAATATTAATGTAATAGTTAGGCCTCATCTAGTTGAGAATGTTAGCAAGTGGCAGTTAGCATTTAGAGACTCAAAAAATGTACATGTCGTTGCTAAGGGGTCATTGTCACCCTGGATACATGCGTCGCAATGTATAATTCATAATTCTTGTACTTCCGGTATTGAGGCAGCGTGTATAGATAAGCCAGCAATAGCCTTAGGTGAAAAGCACCAAGATTTAGAGGCTTTTGGAGCGTCCTACTCTAATTCTATGTCATTAGCTGCAATTGGTGAAAGTCAACTCTACAATATTTTTAGTAAGTTAGACACACTTTGGCCCAAATATAAGGAAGAAAGGATTAACATGTTGAATCGAAAGTTATTTAACTATGGGGGATTGAAATCAATTCGAGGCATGGTGTCGGAATTAATTCAGCTTGAGAGTGATACCAACAAAAAAGTAATTAAAGTATCTCAGATAGAAATGGTGAGTAGCACTTTGAAAAGGATAGGTAGGTATCTAGCTTCAGCTGTACCCTCATTGACCCCTCAAATGCGACTAGTGCGTCAGAAACGCCCGCAGATTAATTTAGAAAAATTAAACGCTGATCTTGTTAAAAGTTCAAATATCTTAGGTTTGAAAACACATATTAAAGCAGTACAGTTACAGAAGAATTTATTCTTAATACAAAGTGAGATTAATTAGTTTTGAATAATAGAGTTAACTTGGTCCAAGAAAAAAAAACATTAAAGATTTTGATTAATGGTACATATTATTCTGGATCAAGTGCTTTGGTTGACTTTTGTAGAGGTTTAAAAAATTCTACCACTTATCCTGGCGAGTTCTTAGACTTTCGTAGTGCTGGTCTTGTTGGTGATTTGGCTGCTCCAGAAAATACAGGTATAGGAGAGTCACTTATTAAAAGGTATCTGCAATCTAATGGAAATATCTCACATCTATATCCTACAAGTCGATGGTTACAGTATTCAAAAGTATTACATGAATTACGTTGGTTCATCTTAGACTTGGTTTCGAAGTGGTCTCCAAGCATCGTTCGACAAAAATTAATGAAGAACACATCTATGCTTTGTTTGAATAGATTTTACAAAGCAATTCATAACAGAACTGATATCGATCATATTATACAGCAAGCAATTGTATGGCAAAATTGCTTAACAAATAATATTGCAAGTGGCAGTGATTATGTTATTTTTGATCAGCCAATATATTTAACAAAGCATTTTCACATTTGGCCGTTAGTGTTTGATCCAGTGCGACTAATTGTTATGGTACGAGACCCAAGAGACCAAATAGCAGACATGGTAAAGAGAGGAAAAGTTTTTAATGATTTTAACCGTTGTGGTACAAATGGTATTTCTGATATATTTGGCAGCAACCTGGAAGGTGCAGTGAACTATCATTTAAAACGGTTGGAAATTCAGTATGAGAGAATTCTTTTTCTAAAAAAAATGTTGCCTGCCAATAAGTTTATGGTAGTACCGTTTGAATGTTTCGTTCAAGATTTTTCTGTGACAACCAAAAAAGTTCTGAAATTCATAGGAAACGAAAATCAGGCAGCTGATTTTGATCCAGATCAGTCTAAATTTAAACTATCTGAGTCGAAAAACAATATTGGTATTTATTTGCAATTTCCGGAGATTACTACCATAGTTGAACGCTCTGTGACAGTCATGGGCTATTACAGTCAATTAGCAAAACAGTTTAACAATAATTTATAGAGAATGACATTGCTTAAAAATTCATCTGATTTTCGAAATGCCCTTTTAGATAAAATTAATCAGTTAAATTATGATTGGAAAGAATATGATGCTTATTTTAAACTGACGATCGGTAGCCATGAAGTGTGTTTTAATCGAGTTAGGACCTTAGGTCGGTTTGATCCAGAGCGCTGGCTAAAATCTAAGCATGAAGATAATAAGATTCATGAGCCTGGGCTTATTGCAACTTGGATTTTTTTGACAGAATATTTAAACCAGCCAATATATTTTTACGACATAGGAGCTTTATTTGGTTACCATTCAGCAATTTTTTCTAAATTGAACAATGATTGTCGATGTGTACTTGTTGATGGAAACTCAGATTCGCTTGATAACGCCAAAAAAGTCAACGATCAGTGCAATAATTTTTCATTTGTAAATGCAGTTGTTGGAGACAAGGTTGCTAAATCTTATTTCCTGGTGGATAGTTACAACTTTTATCCCTTATTTAGTATGACGGCTTTGAAAAAATTTTTGATTGGTATTTGCAAGGACCCTATTAAATATATTTTGAAAAGCTTAAAATTCAGAGAAAAATTTAATTTTTCAGTTATAGGAAACATTCGTAGTATACAAACCACTACATTGGAGGATTTGATTAAACTGTCCCCCTCTGGTTTTAAGTCACTTGTAAAGATTGATGCTGAAGGACATCAAAGTCAGTTCTTGACAGGAAGGATTGGGAAGTTTTTTGCAAATAAAGTTATTATATGTTTGGAGTTAGACAGTGCCCAAAATATGGACAAATTTGGGGGGAGTAACAAGGAAATTGTAAATGAATTGCTTGTGGAAGGTTATGAGGTTTTTTGGTTAGACCATCGGAAACCTTCTGATGTAATAATTGTGAATAAATTTGAAAATTTTATGAACCGTAACTCACTAATAGTTGCGATACCAGGTCTTTAGCTTGTATCCAATATGCTACCTATAAAATCCACTCAAATCTTCATATTTTTATATAAGTTAGCTAAGTTGCGAATTGACCAAGTATCATTTTCTGCAGGGCAAAAATTAATAAAACATCCATTTTTAAAGAAGTGAACCAATGAGTAAACTAACAATATCGGTGATCATTCCAACTTGCGACCGACCAGAATATCTAAGAGATGCGTTAATAAGTGTTCTCAATCAGACAGTGCTTCCTGAGGAGGTTCTTGTGATTGATAATGGTCTTTTGCCTGTGGATCCAAATTTGCTACCAAAAAGCAAGCTCATTAAGGTGATCCGTGCACTGCCACGTTTTGGAGTCTCTCAGGCAAGGAACTTAGGTGCAATTTTGGCCTGCTTCGACATGATCGCTTTTTTGGATGATGATGACGAGTGGGATATTTACTATCTAGAGAGTGTGCGTAATAAGCATTGTAAAACTGGTGTTAATATAGTTTTAGGACGCCTACGTGATCGAGTATCAAAACAACCCATAACTGGAAAGCAAGCTATTTTTTATGACGAAAAGGATTTGATAAAAAAAATCTTATTTCGTAATCCTGGAGTCGTCGGCTCAAATACTAGTGTCATTCGTCATCATTTTTTTCTTGGTCCTGGTTATGATCAATCAATCACTACGGGTCAGGATAAGGCTATGGTATTAGATTTGTTGCTAGCGGGAAAATCTGTTGGAAGAGCTGAAACTGCTTGGGTGGATTTCCGTGATGGCGGGGCTCGACCTAGACAGACAGAGCTCCGTAAGCTCTCAGAGGGGAAACGACGTTTTATGAACAAGTATTGGAAGAACATGAGTTGGGAACAGCGTTTTTTTAATATTCTTATATGGCTGCAAATAAATATACGAAGGTTACTTGATAGCTTTTGATGACTAATAATTAAGAATGAAGATAATAAAGTTTGAATTACGTTTATCAATACCTAATGATTAAAAATAAAATTCTCCACACTATCTACGTATCGAGGAAACTGTCGCTTACAGCAAGTAGAGCTTTTCAATAGATAACCTCAAGAGATTGAACTTAATAATTAATAATTACCAAGATCGTGGTTTGAGATTTCTTATTTGACAAGTATTAATTAATACTATCATCTGCTTGCTACATCTTTTGTGGTTGTGACCAATACATCCGTGTAATTTTAGTCCACCTTAAATTTATTTGAGCTAAAAATCCTAGCATTTATCCTCACAGCATCCATAGCAAAGAACTGTGACTATGATATATCTGAACATAACCTGATTGTGCTAACAGCGAGATATAAATAGGCAATTAATAACTTTCAGTGTTATATTTAAAAATTATTAGTTACAATCAAACCAAATTAATTTATTTATCATTTAATGAAGCAAGTTCTACTAATTGCACTTTTGGATAAAGAATGGCCACCAGACCACTCATTTGTTTCGGGAATGTTGGCGAAGGTTGCGGCAAGGCAACACTGGTTAAAAGTTAATCTACTAGTTTCTGGTAACAAGCACAAATCCAGGCATGTGCGTCGATTTGAAAAAGCTATTTGTTTACCTGCGCTCCTTTCAAGACGGGGGATTGGTCGATTTTTGAATTTTTTGGTTACAATTAAGCTGCTTAGATATCAAATTTCTAGAGCGGAAAAGACTAGTCAAAGAGTTGTCTTGTTCGTTCGGAATGACCCAATCCTACTTTTGGCGGCAGCATGTTTGCGTCCTCGAGTAGAGAGGTTGGTTTTTCAAAGTAGCTTTCCTCATGAAGAATTTAGTGGCATGTGGATAAAAAGATATTTAGCTAAAAGGGCTTACAGAGTTGCTAGTCAAAGTGTTGATGCAGTAACAGGGGTCAGTCCATTAGGTGTGAAGCGTATTTCACGTTATTTTCCGAATGCACAGAAGGGGCCCTTTATTCCATTACTTTCAGATTTTGATTCTAATCACCTCCCTATACATAGAGATCGTAGCGGTTTGCATCGACTGCAATTTATTTACATTGGAGCTCATTCGGTTGGTCGAGAACTATCATTGGTTTTGGAGGCAGTGGTTAATGCATTGATAGCGGGGGCGCAAGCAAACTTCAGGTTTGTTGGTGGATCAAAAGAAGAGATTGAGAATTTGAGTAGAGTAAGAGGTGTGGACCATTGGCTTAAGCAAGGTGCTATTATTTTTGAAGAGTCAATTCCGCGGCAACAGATACCTCTATTGTTGTCAAAGGCAGATGTTGGTATGTCTCTCATTCCGCCAAAGCCTATATATATTGAGTCCTCACCAACTAAGCTTACAGAATACATGGCAGCGGGTCTAGTAGTACTTGCGACGAAAGGGATACCTCTGCAAGAGCAGATCGTTTTTGACTCCAGTGCTGGTGAATTAGTTTCTTGGGATATAAATGAGATTACAGGTATAATTTGCCGACTCTCCAATAAGCCTGTCGAAGAGTTGCGGAGTATGCAACGAT
>Ga0129324_10002759_pt1 | contig 10614 bp, 14 predicted proteins | sample CPBDNA_7_FD_96879 | JGI IMG/M metagenome (GOLD analysis project Ga0129324, IMG submission 96879) | Freshwater to marine salinity gradient microbial communities from Chesapeake Bay, USA - CPBay_Spr_15_0.2_DNA | ecosystem: Environmental > Aquatic > Marine > Coastal | place: USA: Chesapeake Bay... | reverse complement strand
TCACTTGCTACTTTAATTTCATTATCATATTCATATTCATCACTATCAGACGTATTTGTAGTAATATTTGACGAACTTCTTTTAGCTACAATTGATTTTCTTAAATCACGTGCTGTTTTTTTATTTAACCCATCAAAATTCATATCCTCCATTAAACTCTTATTGTCCTTTCGCTTACCTATCAATCCACCTTCAAACTTTATATCAGCATTTAATTGAGCTTCCAACAAACTAATCTTTGTAATCAATCGTTTCAGTAACTTTTCGTGAACATGATAAAAAAAATCTAAATACTTTTCATATAAGATAATTTGCTCATTGAGCATGACAACGTCATAATTAAAAGTTGAGACAAAATTATTTACATTTAGACCAAAATTTTGATTTGCTGTATATGATTTTAATGATTGTTCCTTATCTCTTAAAATATTAATCAAATGGGAAACTATCCCTATAATATCTTCATTTAGTTGAACTATCAACGGAAACTCGTATACCTTGGTTTCATCTAAATCATCGTACTTTGGGTATTTTTTATTCTTCAATAGTTCATTTAATTTATTATCAATATGACTTTTTTCTACGTAATCGGTCATTAATTTATACAATTTGTAATATTCACCATACATGCGATTTATTATAATGTTATAATAGTCATTCAAATAATCGTATTCACGTTTCAATAAACTATTTTGAAAATAAAATGAATCTAAACTAAAAATAAATGCTTTCACGTCTGGTGTTTTTAGACGTTTTGTATTATCTATAAAATCATTATATACATCGCCTAATTTAGAGATGCGACCATCCAATACACGAAATAACGAACCAATCTCATCACGCATATCACGGACCTTATCAAATACTTCTTTGACTTTTAATAATTTATCATCCATTTATTATTTATTTAGATAATAATTCAAAAATAATTATTCCGTATTTTGATTCAAACCATAAAAATAATTTATATTTATAATTTATAATGGAAAAAACAGATGAACAAATTATGGCTGAACCAACTAGTATCCCAACTGATATTGTGTCATTTAAAGAGCAAGACTGGAAAAGTGAACATGAAGTAATTTTAGTAGAATGGGCAGATAAGGCTATGTGTTACAGATGGCTTCATGCCAAATCACATCAAGCATATTCTAGTACAAACGCATGGTTTACTATTCCAGTAATTATTATGAGCACGCTAACCGGAACAGCGAATTTCGCTCAAGATCGTTTTTCTGATGATATTAAACCGTATATGCAAATGGCTATTGGTACGGTAAATATTTTTGCCGGTATTTTAACTACCATAGCTCAATTCCTAAAAGTGGGTGAATTAAATGAAGCACATCGTGTTAGTTCTATTTCATGGGATAAGTTTTATCGCAATATTAAGGTTGAACTTGCTAAATCACGCGACGAACGTATGAATGTAAGTCATATGTTAAAAATGTGTAAGGAGGAATATGATCGTTTAATGGAAACAAGTCCCACAATTAATGAAAATATTATATCTTACTTCAATAGTACGTTCCCTGCGCCTAAGCCATTGATTACAGATGATACTCAGAATGAAATGGATAGACCCGATATTAAACGTCCTGAGATATGTGATGAATTGATTAGTACTGCTGAAATATTATTTCATACTCCTGAAGTAGATAAAAACGCTTTAGCACAACCAGCTTTGATGGAATTAGTAAAACGAAAGAAAAAAATAATGGCTAATTACGAGAAAGAAGTTACTGATTGGGTAGAGAAATTTGAAGAAAAACACAATAGGAAACCATTAGAAAGTGAAATGCTTGACAATTTACAAGATAAAATGAATCCGGATATTCTTGAAAAAATTGTCAAGAAAGTAATAGAAGGTTTTGAAGATAGCGATGTTGAAAACGATGCTTTAAATAACGTCTAACGTGTAATATCAATATCACTTATTGTAAGTAAGTACGATCTCTATGAAAAGTAATTTTCCTGTCCTGGTAAGAAACCCCAGAAAATAATAAGCGCAAAGAACCACATCATATAACTACCATAAAATTCCACGCTTACGCCTAAAAAATTCATTACTTGTGATATAGTATAATACATAGCTATAATTGCTAGTATTATCATTCCAATCGTTGACATTTTCATTTTAATATAGGTTGTTATTTTTTTGTTGAGTAAGATACTATTTCATTTTCATTTTTAAATATCCACGATACATGATTATTCTCTTTTATTTGGATACCATCCAGGTCAATTAAATCGTCATGGTTAGTGCTAAATTCACAGTCGTTTACAAAGCATATAGCTTTGATATTATCAGTCTCTACGAAATTATTCATCGTAATTAATGACCCATTGTCTCTCTGACAATATTGAATAGACTGATTTTGTATGATATAAGATAAATACGTCTCATCTACCATAGTATACAATGATATAGGTTTTGGGCATATCTGTTTATATAATATTAAATCGCTTACAGTAGAATAGTGAATAAAAAAATCAATAACATTTTGTTGGATTTTCTCTCCAAAATGATGTTTATTAGCTAATATATCCCATGTCGTTATCCAACGTTCTCCCAAACTATCATTGCCTCTAACTTGAACAAACAAATACTGATGATCATTGAATTTCGTATTCCCCATCAACTTCTTCTTACCAGACATGTTTGTTAATGTATCGTCAACTAATGTATCAAGACAATTAGAGTTGGGTATTGTTGTCGTAGAGAGAAATTCATCAGGTATATGATATTCTACGAAATATTCCGTCTTACTTTCAGTTGAATATTTAGTGATTTTATATGGAATTATGTATATTTTCTCTCTACAATTATGTAAGTCATCTTCTTGTAGTTCCAAACGTTCCATAAATGGGTGTTGAACAATTGTGTCTATCATATTGTATTGCGATGAAGAAGTATCACAGTGGCGACGATTACTTGATAACTCCATAAGTATTTCATTATTAATTTGCTTAGATGATGATGGGTCAGTATATTCGCTATCACTATCTATATCACTATCTATATCACTATCTATATCACTATTGATACCACTATCTATTGTATTATTATAACGAAACATACGTTATTGTAATAATATTTTACTTATATACTGTTTAAATTATTTTTCTGTTTTACGCTTAATCGTTTCCTTGATGGATTCTTCGCGACTATTTAAAATATGCTCACTAACATCTTTTGCTAATTCGGTATCATTCTTGAAGTAGTTTTGAAGTGCTTCGTTCAGTGATTTCTTATTAATTGGTTTTTTATACTTGGATTTGGCATACATTAGTTTTCCGTCTTTAATGTCAAAACAGTCAATCTCGTTTGATTTCATTACATCAACTAAAGAAGTTGTTAAATTTTTCTTCTCTTCTCTTAATATCTTGGCTTGTTTCTGTAATGTGGCAATATCATTATCTATTTGAATCCAACTCCGAATATGTTTTACCAATTCTTCTTTTGTATCCATTACTAATTATATAATGTTATACTATATTTAATTAATTTTTTATAACTATTATGTAATATGTTTGACACAATTACTAGAATAGTCGGTGGAATTATTTTCGGAATTAAAATTGGGTTCGCAAATATCATGTGGAAATGGTTTCGTATTACGGTCTAATACAATTGATACTATCGCTTCCCATAGTTACGTTCAAATAGTAAAGATGATCGCTGGTGCTTGTACAATGAACAGGTGAACAAGAATTTGAGCATCGTTTGTCTTCAATATTGTAATCGTCGCATATTATAAAATCCGTATTATCTTCATTATACCAGATTTCGTTTGAAACGTGTAAATATCCCATAAATTCTTCAGGGACGTGTGGAACCATATCATAATAATGCGTTATTCTGTAATATACATTTGAATAACGTTGATTGAAGCTTTGGACGAATTCATGATTACCCACTCGGGGAGAGCCAAATGTAACCAAATGAGTAACTGTATAAGTAGGAAACAATATAATTATGTCATAAGTCATCAATGTCGCCATAGCTGCACCCAACGAATGTCCTGTAATTAGTATATTGCGAGTTCCATATTTTTTCGCCAATAATGATAAATTATCAAATAAATCGGGCTTTACATAGTTGTAAGCCTTGTAAAATCCCTTTTCAACCCCAATAGAATTATCACTATATGGATTAATTTTGCTGATTTGAATATTATCAATCCAATTCTGTATATTGACAGATCCTCTAAAAGCAATAAATAATGACTGGGTATTACTGTCATATCCTTGAAGAGCGCGTACACCATTGTCCTCCACTACATAATCTAATTTGATAGATGAATCGCATGTAATACACTTCCATTGATCAGGGGAGGAAACACAATAGGTTGATTGTGCCAATTGTGTACAATGTTTAGAAAAAATAGGATCATATGCATTGACCCCAATACTAATCAGTGAAAATAGAAATAATCCTAAAATAGGCAACATATATACTATACACAGACGTGATACGTTTATTACGTTTTACTATACTTTATTTGATGTAACACTACATCTCTACTCCAAATACTTGGTCTTCATGTCATTATTCAAATACACTGTTTTGCTAATAGAACGGATAATTTTGTTCGTTTCCTTCTCTTCATTCTCAATATCAGTTATTGAATTACAAATAAGGCTTGTGAATCTTGATTGCATTCTATCATTTGTATTCCAATCATCATGAGCATCCTTCCATTTGTTTATCAAGATTCGCTGTTTGGAAGCTATTTGACGAATACCTAACAATATTTTTACCAATTCATGGTCTTTTTCCCAGACATTATCTTCTTTGACATACAATGTTTTCCTGGAAGCATCTGTACAATGGATCGGTCTCTCCAAAATATCCAATTGACTTAGACCATTTGTAATCATATTAGTAATGGTCTTGGTAAGCCCATTATCAATTGTTGAATCATATGTCTCTGCTGTAATAGGCAATGTATCAATGAAATCGGTTAAATTCATAGCATTCTTACAACGATCATTTAAAAACATTTGAATATTGAATTGATTGTTTGTTGTATTGTTTATTGTATTGTGTGAATTATTGTGAGAAACATTTCCTATTGTAGGTATAATTTCCATCATTTTTTCCATTACTTCTTGATTCTTCAAAAGCATTTTTATTAATAATTCCTTATCTATTTCAACCCCACCTGTATTTTTTTGATTGTAGTCATCGTTTACAACTAGATTTGTTGTTTTCTCTTGATTAGTGGAGCACTTTTTTTTGTGATTCCATAAAGACGAAGAATGTTTATATACTTTACCACATGAACATACATATCCATTGGCATTTTTATTTAATGCTTCCATAGTATTTGTTCGTATTTTATGTTTACGTGTTAAAATATGGTTTTTCCAGTTGCTTTCTTTACTACATTTAAAGTCACAATAATCACATTCAAAATTATAGGCATTTTTGGGCAAGATTTTGTTCGTATTCTTCGTCATTTTCTTCGTATAATATACGAAGATAAAAAATGCCTAAATCCTTTTACATAAAATATATAAAACACGAAAATTTTATCATAACAAACTAATAATTATTTTTTTGGTAATCAGAGCATTATGGTCTAAACCACTTTTTTCACTTTTTTCTAGACCTATTTTCATATTTCGAAAAAACACACAAAAAAAGCATGTTGATTTTTGAAAAGCCAAATGACTTTCGAAAAAAAAAGCAAAAGTGAAATTTACTACATTCATGTAAGCGCTAACTGTTTTTTTGGGCTATTTTCCTTCGCTACATATGTAGGCGATTGCCTACATGCCCCTACATGAGCTATTCGGAATTGTTCGGTTTTGAACAGGCATGTAGGCAATTTTACCTACATGAAAAACACAGAAAATGATCCCCCGAATTTCGGAAATCCACTTTTGAACATGTATTCGTGTAATTCGGGGGATAAAATTAGATAACCTATATTATTTCTCAATAAATTTGGCTACATATATTATATTATTGATATATACGTTTACATAAACGTCTACATCAATGTAAGTAACTTTACATGAATAAAAATCAATTAATATGGCGTTTACAAAAATGGTTAGTTTCATCACTAATTTTTGCACCACATTCATGGCCAACTCTTTTACCTGATTTCAATATAGCTCCACATGTTTTTACATATCCGCCATTGTTATTAGTTTTTTTTGATTTGACTGAGGTAGTCATTTTCTTGGAAGCGCTGTTATGATGTGTTAAACAATAACAACTAGTTTCACCATAGTAGGCAGATTTAGAACACGTATTGCCCTTGTTTTTCCCACTTTTGAAGACATACTCACATGTATGAAATTCCATACAAAACTTTTCGGGACTATTTACACCAGAACAATATCTCATATCTTTATTTAGGCGAATATGTGGGAGTAAAAAGTCGTGTTTTTGACGACAATATGGGCATTTTATTTGATGAAACTTCAATTTATCAATGTTTAAATGAGAGGTTGAAGACCAGGTTTTCTGACGATAGACTTCCTTATATAGTGGATAAAAATTGAATTCATGTGAGCAGGGTAATTTAATAGAATTTTTATCAAGGGGTAAATTGGTCAACAAACATGTATTTTCATCAGTAGATTCATCATCACTATCTTTATTTAATTCGGCATAAAAATCAATATTATCACTTAATACAAAATTCATGCGTCTATATATATTAAAATTATAAACAACCCTTTATATATATTTAGTATAGAATGACAAGATACTGGGGGCCATGTACATGGTATTTATTTCATACTTTAGCCGAAAAAGTAAAGGAAGAAAATTTTGTATCTGTTAAGGATAGTTTAATCACTATGATAAAACGAATTTGTAGCAATTTACCGTGTCCCGAATGTGCTGGACATGCTCAACATAAACTAGCATCATTAAATGTGAAAAATATTCGCAGTAAACGAGACCTTCAATTGATGTTATTATCATTTCATAATGAAGTAAACAAACGAGTAGGTAATCCAATGTTTACAGAACAACAAATGGATGAAAAATACAAGAACGCTAATACCGGCAATATTATTCAATATTTTTTACAGACATGGCAAAAGCCCAACGCGAATCCTAAATTATTAACAGTTGGGTTACATAAAAGTCAAGCACTAAAGGAATTCAAGTTATGGTGGTCTACAAATCATATTCATTTTAGACCGTAAATACATTACAGCGAATAAAAATAAATTGTGAAATGTGTAAATCTTCAAGGATGTAATATAGTATAGTTATACTATAAGAATTACACATGTTTTATTTGAAAGGGATTCCTATATGTATTCGTCAATTAGAAGAGACCGATGTAAAATATTCATTTTACAATTTGATGACATTGTTATCTAAGGAAAATATTCAATTGATAAATACATCAACTATTGATGAATTACGCGATAAATTAAACTATAATCACAAAATATTTGTAATTATTAATGTAAATACCTCAGGTGTTATAGGTACAGGAACTGTTAAAATAATGAATAAAAATAGCCTATATAGTGTATGTATTATATTGGATATCAATATTTACAAAGACTATAATAATAATAATGGCAATAATAGTGGTAATAGTACTAATGAAAGTGTAAACGATTTACATGAGATATTCCTTAAATATTTGATAGATTATTGTCGTTACCAAGAGAAATGTGTTAAATATATATTAAAAATATATGATGATAAAGAGAAAGAAAATATATTGTAATGTATTCATTTACACATTTGATAAATAAATTTCAAAAATATATTTGTGACGTATTTCATGAAAATCAATATTCACAATTTACATAACAATCTTCATCTGTTGCCCTTAGACAATATTCTAACTGATAACCTATGGTATATCTGGCAACAAGTTCATTATGGTCTATTGGTAATGATGATTCATTGGCCTCCTTTTCCTTTTTATTATTATATTCGTTTAATTTTTTTACACTATTATCAAATACGCCAGTAAATGCGTCTAAAATGTTATCGTTTTGTTCTATTTTGTCAAATTCGGCAATAATTTCCGGATCAATTTTCAATCGTAAGGCATCCATACTTGCCTTTAGTTGCGTGTAATGTTTATCCTTTTCCAAATAATATGTGACCAATTGTTCTTCAATGTATAAACAATTATCTTCATTCTCTCCATCGGCTTCAAGTACAGCCTCTTCATGTTCCTCCTTGGATTCATAACAATCACTACAATAATCATTGTCCTCAATACTAGCACAACATAGACATGCTTTCCACTCATAAGATATTTCAGGAGTAATTGTAACTAAGTTACCAATATCACCGCTACCTTGAATACCAACCCAGAATTTTCCTTCAATTGCGCCATGATAATAACGACCCATATTTGTGTGTATATGTTTATTATTTAGATCACATTGAATATTTCAATTTTATTATTTTGAAAAGGAAATATTCAAGGGTGTAGAAGCGATACTAACTGGAATAAAATCCCGGTATACTGTATAATGGCTGATTCTAGTTATATGAAATGGAAAATTACAATTTTCTCTGCGTTTATTTTTTTGTTAGTTATACATCCTCAAACGTATAAGTTAACACAGCAAGTTTTTGGAAACATTTTAGGTAAAATATCGGAGGCAAATGGTTGTCCCACCACACGTGGTATAATTCTTCATACAATTGTTTATATATTATTGGTCCGTGGGTCTATGGACTTGAACCTGTTTTCAAAATGAATGTAATGTCTCTAATAACTGATTATAGGAAAAACATTTGTAATCAAAATTTACCACATAAACCAAATAATAAAAAACGTTTTTTTTATTATTTTTATCAAAATGATGGCAAATATGATGTTTAATTCCATTTATCACCATCCCATTCTCGTTCATCTTCGTCTTCATCGTAATTATCACTTTTACTCAAATTATCTGGACCCCACATAGGTTGAAGATTTGTGTAATGAAAGCATTTATCTCGTTCTTCTTCCAAATCCAAATCAAAACTGGCACAAGGTTTAATATGATCGATATGCCATTCACCTTGATTTTCCCAAGATATTGGATGCCCACATCGTTCTACTTCTTTTTCAAATTGGTTTTCCAAATAAGTTCTCAAATATTCCACCGAACAACCTACATATTCTAATGTATGTTTATCTTTTTGTGTGCTATAATTTTTTAGGGCACTATATACTCGTCCACGTACTAAAGAGGTAAGATAACTATTTGGTTTACATACTTTACATATTTCTATTCGTGTATTATGTTCGCATATTTGACTTCCTCCACATTCTTTACACCTATATTTTTGCTTACCATGTTCGCATACACTACCTCCACCACATTCTTTACATTTGCTTTTTATTTTATTATGTTCGCATATTTGACTTCCTTCACATTCTTTACATTGGCTTCTTTGTCTATTATGTTCGCATATTTGACTTCCTCCACAATCTTTACATGTGTTTCTTTGTCTATTATGTTCGCATATACTACTTCCTCCACAATCTTTACATGTGTTTCTTCGTCTATTATGTTCGCATATACTATTTCCTCCACATTCTTTACAATGGCTTCTTCGTGTATTATGTTCGCATATACTACTTCCTCCACATTCTTTACATGTGTTTCTTATTCTATTATGTTCGCATACACTACCTCCTTCACATTCTTTACATTGGCTTCTTATTCTATTATGTTCGCATATTTGACTTCCTCCACAATCTTTACATTTGTCTCTTATTCTATTATGTTCGCATATGCCACTTCCTCCACATTCTTTACATGTTCTTCTTATTCTATTATGTTCGCATATTTGACTTCCTCCACATTCTTTACATTGGCTTCTTAGTCTCTTATGTTCGCATAACAATATTTTTCCATTCCATATAACGAATTTATTTTCTCGTATATATTTTTGACCGTTCGTTCTGTCGCTCGTTTTTTTAGGTAATGGTAAATATCCATTCATTTTGCATAATTAATATAATATATTTGTCTATAATTATATCAATTTTTTATAGATGTTCAAATTGTGTAATATTTATGCGTTTGCTGAAGTAGCACCAATGATAGTGCCATTTTTGTAAACCGAACATTTGAACGTCTGCTCTTTTGGTCTTGAGCAAACAACGTTATTAGAATCTTCTGCTCCAAAAAACAGAAGATCTTTATGATCGGTATTGTAAAATAAAGCAAACCATCCGATACCTAATATCAAGCCAACACAAACACCTAAGAATATTCCAGTAAATGTTGTACAGCCACCCATCATTTTAGTAACACCGTCTAGTACTAATAAACCGAATACGAAAATAATCACAGGATAATTGATACCAGAAATGTATGACATTGGCATGTATAAATAGGCTAATGTAAACGCAATAAACATGCTATTAAATGCTGGACTCGTGTATTCGTTTATATTGAATGGAAAATCAATTAAATTACAAAAGTGTGGTACATCATGTTGATGTCTTATTTTTAAGGTATTAAGAATAATTAAATTGATTAACGAAGCCACTAACATACCTCCTAAATACACCATACCTTTGATGTCAGAATTAAATAGAGAAATCATTATTAAGCAAAAGACTAATAAAATAGGAGCGATTGCTGAAAAAAATTGTAATAGATTAC
>Ga0129324_10002757_pt1 | contig 10619 bp, 8 predicted proteins | sample CPBDNA_7_FD_96879 | JGI IMG/M metagenome (GOLD analysis project Ga0129324, IMG submission 96879) | Freshwater to marine salinity gradient microbial communities from Chesapeake Bay, USA - CPBay_Spr_15_0.2_DNA | ecosystem: Environmental > Aquatic > Marine > Coastal | place: USA: Chesapeake Bay... | reverse complement strand
GTGTACATCCCGCCGGGCGTAACCCTCGCCGCAGACCTCACCGTCGGTGAGCACCGTATGGCCCACCTAGTCCCCAACGGGGCGGGTCGCCGCGTACCCCACCTCGCTGCATTTATACCTCCGGTACAGGCTGAGCCGGTGGTGCCTGAGTCAGTAAGGTCTGGGTTTGAGGTGGATGGACGCACCTTGGAGGTGCTCACCGACGGCGAGCAATCCTACTACTTGGTGGCGGAGGTGGCTACGGAGCTTGGGTTACCCGAGCATACCGCCCAAGAGTCTCTTACTAGGTTGTTCGCACTTGGTGAGGTTGCCCGCGCTGATGTCTACCATAAATCTGCCACCGAGGTTAAGCATACACTCTGGGCGGCGGATGTCAGCAAGTTCCTATAAACGAAGTGTACGCAAGGAAAATATAATGGACATTATCACTATCGACTTCGAGACCTACTACGCCAGTGACTATAGCCTATCCAAGATGACGACCGAAGCCTACATACGCGACCCTCGTTTCGAGGTGATCGGTGTGGGGTTGAAGGTCAACAACGGAGAGGTTGACTGGTACTCCGGCAAGGACACCGCAGGGTTCTTGGGGGCTATCGACTACAGCGACAAGGCAATCCTGTGCCACAACACAGCTTTCGACGGGGCGATCCTGTCGTGGCACTTCGGTATCGAACCCAAACTTTGGTTCGACACACTCAGCATGGCCCGCCCACTCCACTCAATGACAGTGGGCGGTAGCCTCAAGGCGTTGGCTACATACTATAAGCTAGGGCAGAAGGGTGACGAGGTGGTGCGTGCCCTTGGTATGCGCCGTAAGGACTTCACCCCCGAGCAGATGTCAGCCTATGCCGACTACTGCATCCAAGATGTGAACCTTACATACAAGCTATTCAAGAAATTGGCACGGCAGTTCCCAGCGTCGGAGCTTCTGGTGATCGACCAGACGCTGCGTATGTACACCGAGCCTAAGTTTGAGCTGGACCCTGTGGTGTTAGAGGCGCACCTCGAGGGTATCCACGAGCGCAAGGCTAAGCTGCTGGAGAAGTTGGGCGGGGAGGAGAAGGCCAAGAAATTCCTCATGTCCAACAACAAGTTTGCCGACCTGCTGCGGGCACTGGGCGAAGAGCCGCCGATGAAGACCAGCCCGACCACAGGTAAGCAGACCTATGCCTTCGCCAAGAACGACACGCAGTTCACTGCTATGCTGGACCACGGCAACCCCGCTATCCGCACGGTGGTGGAGGCGCGGTTGGGTACAAAGAGTACCATCGAAGAGACGCGGACCAAGCGCTTCTTAGAGGTGGCAGAGCGCGGGCGGCTGCCCATCATGCTCAACTACTACGGGGCTCACACTGGCCGCTTCTCGGGCGGTGACAAGATGAACCTACAGAACCTACCCAGAGGGGGTGCGCTGCGTAAGTCCATTGTGGCCCCAGAGGGGCAGTGCGTCGTGGCTTGTGACTCTAGCCAGATTGAGGCGAGACTGGTGGCTTACCTCGCTGGGCAGAGCGACCTCGTCCAGTCCTTCCGCGAGGGGCGTGATGTGTACTCCGAGTTCGCCAGCGATGTGTACCAACGCAAGATCACCAAAGACGACAAGGTGGAGCGCCACGTTGGCAAGACCTGTATCCTTGGTCTCGGCTACGGTATGGGAGCTGACAAGTTCCAGCACACATTGGCGACAGGCTTCATCAAGGTCCCTATGGAGCCGCACCACGCCAAGGAGATTGTACGCCTATACAGGAATAAATACCATAAGGTGCAGAGTTATTGGTATACCGTCGGTGAAGTTTTGAACGCCATGCTAAGGGGTGAGTCCGGCAAACTGGGTGTACTGAAGTACAGTCCAGACGGGATTGAACTACCCAACACACTTCTGATCCGCTACCCTGCACTACGCTCAACTCCTGACGGGCTGGAGTATATCAACGACCCGCGGTCGTATCGCAAACATGTAGTTAATAAGGTCTCCGGTAGCGAAGTGCAGCCCTTAGCTTGGACGCGGCTGTATGGTGGTAAGTGCGTGGAGAATATCACCCAAGCTGTTGCACGTATCGTTGTAGCCGAGCAAATGGCGGAGATCGGGCGGCGCTACCCCGTCGCATTGCAGGTACACGATGAAGTTGTGTGCGTTGTAGATGAAGATCAGGCCGACGCCTGCAAGGATTTCATGGTGGGCGTTATGTCCACCCCGCCCAACTGGGCACCCGACCTACCTGTTGCCTGCGAGGCAGACATCGGTGACAATTATGGAGACGCGAAATGACCAACCTCAGCCACTCGTATTCATCTATTAAGATGTTTGAGAATTGCCCCAAGCGCTACTTCCACCAGCGGATTGAGAAGTCCGTCAAGGATAGTGGCAACGCCATCACCGCGTATGGTGAGCGCATACACAGGTCACTTGAGTTGCGCCTCGGTGAGAGCACACCACTCGACCGAGAGTCTGCGGGGTACGAGGGTATCTGTGCCGCCATCGCTGCAAAGGTTGGCTCTGGCACCCTTACTGTCGAGGAGGAGATGACCCTCAACAAGTCGCTGTCCCCCACAGGGTGGTGGGACGCCGACGCATGGCTCCGGTCGAAGATCGACGTACTAGTCCGCAAGGGTTCCAAGGCGACGATGTTCGACTGGAAGACAGGTAAGCGCCGCCCAGATTTCGATCAGTTGGAGCTGTTTGCACTACAGGTGTTCAAACACTACCCCGATGTGGAGCAGGTGAACACCACGTTCGTCTGGCTCAAAGAGGGGTCGATGGACCACGAGACATATACGCGGGACGATGAGCCTGCTCTATGGCGCAAGCTGCTGACGAAGATCACTCGCATCGAAGGTGCGGCGGAGCACGACAACTGGCCTGCTAAGCCCAGCGGGTTGTGTGGCTGGTGTCCGTGTAAAAATTCGTGCGAGTTCGCAAAATAAAAGTTGACATAGTTTACATAGTTTACGTATAAAGGAGCAAGAGATGGCTACTACCCCCGAAGGTCGCATCAAGCGCAGGCTTGACAAGGTACTCAAGGAGGAAGGCGTGTGGTTTTACAGTCCGCAGGCAGGCCCGTTCGGTGTATCAGGTATCCCAGACAGGGTAGCCTGTGTACTTGGTCGCTTCGTAGGGATCGAGTGCAAAGCCGACAAGACTAAGAAACCCACGGCACTTCAACTGAAGTGTATGCGGGACATCGAGGCAGCAGGTGGCAAGTGCTTTGTTGCCTACGACGATACAACAATCGCGGAGGTCCGCGACTACATTAGGGAGATAAAGCGTGCTTGTGATACCGCAGTCGAAGGCACTGGCACTGAAGCTGAAGGACCCAGCGCGGGTCCTAGCGACGGTCCCATCTGCCAAGACGCTAACATTCAATGGGACTGACCTCGTTGTGGTTCCCCACAAGTTGCTGGAGGTACAAGCACTCCGAGACTTAGCCATCCGCGCACCGTCGCCAATCCTGCATTACTATGGGTGGCCCGGACAGTTCACGCCATACGACCACCAGCGTATGACTGCTGCGTTCCTGACAACACATAACCGGTGCCTCGTCCTCAATGAGATCGGTACAGGCAAGACACAGAGCGCACTGTGGGCGGCGGATTACCTCATGCACCAAGGGCTTGTGAAGAAGGTGTTGATCCTGTCACCCCTCTCTACACTGGAGCGGGTATGGGGTGATGCGATCTTCAAGCAGTTCTTCCACCGCAAGCATGTAGTCCTGCATGGGACTGCGGCGCGGCGGAAGAAGTTGCTCAAGACGGAGGCTGATTTCTACATCATCAACCATGATGGCTTCGGGATTATCGCGCCTGATATAATCGGCGAGTTCGACCTCATCATTGTCGATGAGGCAGCGGTCCTCCGCAACGCGGGCACCAGTCGGTACAAGCAGTTTAGCAGGTGGCTGACACTCAACACTGAGGCGCGACTATGGCTAATGACAGGTACGCCGACGCCTAATGAGCCTACGGACGCATGGACACTGGCTAAACTGGTTGGGAACCCTGATGTGGCGCGGACGTTCACAGCATTTCGCGAGCAGACGATGATAAAATCTGGGCAGTACAAGTGGTTGCCTCGGGCGGACAGTGCGGACATTGTGAAAGATGTCCTCCAACCATCCGTCCGCTACACACGCGATGAGTGCTTTGACCTACCGGATACGGTGGTCCAGACGCGGAAAGTGGCGCTGACACCGGAGCAGACCAAGCACTTTAAGACCATGATGCAGAAGCTAGTGGTCGATGTGCAGCAAGGTGGCGGTACTATCAGTGCTGTCAACGAGGCAGTCAAGGTACAGAAGCTGATCCAGATAGCCTGTGGGGTGGCGTACACTGACGACGGGCAAGACTTTGAGATTGATTGTTCACCACGGGTGAACGCAGTGAAGGAGGTGATCGAAGAGGCAGGTGAAAAAGTGATTATTTTCGTCCCCCTTACAGGGACGTTAAACATGCTGGAACGGGAGCTATCCAAGCGGTGGAGTACAGGGGTCGTCAACGGCGCAGTGTCATCCAAGAAGCGGGACGTGATATTCCATGACTTCCAGCACAGCAAAGACCCACGCGTTCTCATAGCGCACCCCGCCACGATGGCGCATGGCTTGACCCTGACCTCAGCATCGACTGTGATCTGGTACGGGCCCATCACCAGCAACGAACAGTATGTTCAGGCGAACGGTCGTATTGAGCGCATTGGAAAGAAACACGTCAGCAACGTGGTACACATAGAGGCTACCGAGTTGGAGCACCGCATGTACCACAGACTGGCGAATAAACAGAAACTTCAGGGCCTACTACTGGACCTGATACAGCAAGGTACAGAGTGATGACCATTACAGTGGATAAAGTAATCGGCAAGTACATGGCGCTCCGCGCGGAGAAGGAAGCGCTGGAGGCCGAGATCAAGGATAAAGTCGGTACTATCAAGCAGAGCATGTCCCAGCTAGAAGCATGGCTCAAGCTAAAGGCCGATGAGGATGGCGTGACGTCTTTCAAGACCGAGAAGGGCACGGCGTTCCTTACTACCACAGACTTCGCGGGCGTAGATGACTGGGCCGCAGTGCTCCAGTTCATCCGCGAGGAAGACGCATATGACATGCTGGAGAAGCGTGTCAGCAAGGCAGCCGTGCGCGGCTACATCGAGAGTAACAAAGCTGTCCCGCCGGGTATCAAATACGGTACCAAGCTGGACATCAACATCCGCAAACCTGCAGCTCGTTAAGGAGAAAACCCATGAGCAATATCGTACCCACAAACATCCAAATCCCTGCGCACCTCGAGGCGCGGGTAGGCCAAGTGTCTGCGCTGTCGCAGAGCTTATCTGGTGGTATCACCTCTGGCCCATCATTCCCCCGCATCTCGCTGAAAGGCTCGCGGTTCCGTATCCGCGAGGATGGCGCTGAGACTGTCCTCGACGTCACGTCGCTGGACACAATCATCGTGGGCGCTAACCCACAGCTGTCCAAGACCTACTACGCTGCTGAATGGGACAAAGACGCTGAGCCCACAGCACCTGATTGTTTCTCGCTCGGCGGTATCCACCCGAGCGCAGAGAGCGCGCAACCGCAGAGCGACCTATGCGCGTCGTGCCCCCACAACGCGTGGGGTTCCAAGATCGGGCCTCAAGGGCAGAAGTTGAAGATGTGTACAGACCAGAAGCGGCTGGCGGTTGTCTCCGCAGACGACCCGACAGGACCCGTTTACCTGCTACAGGTCACACCCGCTGCGCTGAAGGGTCTGAATACCTACCACAAAGAGCTGTCTATGCGTGGTATCCCTGTGGACATCGTCAAGACAAAGCTGAGCTTTGACACCGACGCATCGTTCCCCAAGCTGACCTTCTCATTCGGTGGGTTTATCGACGAGAGCACGTACAGCGATGTCGAGCGCTTGTTCGGTTCTGATGAAGTGTTGGAGATCACTGGTGAGAAGGAGCCGGACGTTGCGGCCGAGCCGAGTAAGCCCCGCAAAGCAGCGGTGAAAGCAAAGCCTGAGCCTGAGCCTGAGCCTGAGCCCGAGGTTGTAGCCGAGGTTGTAGCCGAGGAGACACCAAAGCGTGGCTTTGGTGCGGCTAAGGCAGCACCTGCTAAAGCGAAGCCCAAGGCCGCAGCGAAGCCCAAGGTCGCAGCAAAACCGGAGCCTGAGCCTGCTGCAGAAGCCTCCGAAGTTGATACCTTGGCGGCTGCGATCAGCGGTTTGCTCGGTGGCGATGACGATGACTGATACCCCCCTCGACTTCGAGAAGGTCGAACTGGTCCGAGATCGGATGGGGTTGACAGTGACCGATATGGCTAAGTTCTTCGGGGTCTCCCGCATGACTTACTATAAGTGGGTTAATGGCGGCACCGTTCGCGCAGCAAATAAGGCGCGTGCCAAAAGCGCGCTACGCGACGTGCTACCATTACTCAGGGAGGGGCACTGGCCCCTCCCGAACCACGGTGCAATGGATAGTGGGCAGCGCTTAACAGCGCTGCTTGAGATTTTAGAGGCCGCAGAGTAGTGTGGCACGGCGGAGGGCCCACCCCTCCGCCATACAGCAGGGGCATACACATGGATACGTCGGAGTTTCTCCAACGTGTTCTGCCAGTAGAGGGGATGTACTGTGCATGGACAAAGACCGGCCGAGGTCGGCGCCAAAGGTTCTTCGATACAATCGACGAGCTGGTCCATGAGGTACAGGAACGCGACCACCTTCAGCAGAACACATTTTTCGCTATCTCTACATTCTTGGATGACAGTAACCGCAAGAAAACCAATGTTAAGGCTACCAAGGTTGTCGCACTGGATATTGACTGCGGCCCGGAGAAGCCGTTTGCGGATTATAAAGCAGGGCTGAAAGCCTTTTCTATATTTGCAACCAAGATGGGGTTGCCGCGACCTATGCTGGTCAAGTCCGGCAACGGTATCCATGTCTACTGGATACTGGACCATGCTATTCCTCCGAGCGAGTGGTCGGCGATAGCCCACGCGATGAAGGATGCAGCCGCTGCAGAGCAGTTCGCTATCGACGCAGGTCCTACAGCCAACCCCTCTCTGGTGTTGCGCCCAGTGGGGACAAACAACTGGAAAGACCCCGACAACCCGAGGGCTGTTGAGGTGTTGCTCGATGCAGAGGATGTTTCAGCGGAGGCGCTGAAGAGCGCGCTGTCGTACTACTACAAACCAGCTATACCTAAGACCCGGAACAGCGCACTCATGGACAGTCTTGCTGTGAAGTCCGAGTTCCCCCCAGCGGTTGCCAGCGTGGTGGCTGACAAGTGCCAACAGATCAAGTGGGCTATAGATAACCCCGAGCATGTGGCGGAGCCCATGTGGTACGCCTTAATTGGCGTAGCTGCACACACTACAGACCCTGAAGATACTGCGCGCCGCTGGAGTGAGGGCCACAGTAAGTATTCAGAGAGCGAGACACTAGCGAAGCTGCGCCAGTGGAAGGCCCAGTCCATCGGACCAACCACATGCGCGCGTATCGAGTCCGAGCGCGCGGGCGGATGTGCTGGCTGCCCATTCGCGGGGCAGATCGGCAGCCCGGTCCGGCTTGGGTCTCAGTTCGAGGAGGCAGAGGCCCCCGCCGAGGAGGTCGCTGCAGAGCTTCAGGGTACGGTGCCGATACCCAAACCCTTCAAACACATCAAGGGCGGCGGGGTGGCTATCAGTATCGACGATGCGGATACACGCCTCACGGACTTTGATATACACCCGCTGAGCTATGGGTACGATGAAGCCCTTGGTTATGAGGTGGTCCAGTATCTATGGAACCGACCCCATGTCGGGTGGAAAGTACTGACGTTCCGCCAAGGGTACCTCACCGATTCAGCACTCAAAGAATTTACAGGGGCGGTCGCGGACCAAGGGATTGTGTTAGAGACCCGCAAACAAACGGAGCTGTTCCAGATTATGCTACGCTCGTACATGAACGAACTACGTAAGATGCGCACTGTGACCAACCTCTACTCCACTATGGGGTGGAAGGAAGACAATAACGTGTTCGTGGTCGGCGACACATTACTCCGCCGCGGCGCTGACGGTGTTGTGACGGAGGAGACCATACGCTTATCGGCGCATACCCAGCGCGTAGGTAGCGACATGTTTACTGTAGACGGCGACTTCGAGGTATGGAAGCAGGGCACCGCCCTCTTGGAGAAGGGTGAGCTCTACGCCCACATGTTTTCGATAGGTGTGGGACTAGCATCTGTGCTTGTCCCGTTCACTGGCCTCAAGGGTGTGACTGTGTCGCTGTATGGCGAGTCCGGTGGAGGTAAGTCGCTCGCACAGCTGATGCAACAGTCACTATGGGGGCACCCCGACAAGCTACACATGCAATCGAAGTTCACTCAGAATGGCCTATTCACTCGGTTCGCGACCCACGGTAACCTGCCGATGACCATCGACGAAGCGACCCAGATGTCCGACGACGATGTGGCAGACTACTTGTACACAGTGACCCAAGGTCGGGATAAAGCACGCCTCGATAGAAACTCTGCTGAGAAGGCACCGCGTGAGTGGGCGCTAACCTGCACCGTATCTACCAACAAGCCAATGGCGGCGAAGCTGGCCTCCATGGGGAACCAGACAGAGGCGCAGTTGGCCCGCCTGCTGGAGTTGCGGGTAGATAAAAGCGCGTTGTTCCATGAGAGCACTGATCTCGGTCGGAGGCTACACGCTCTGTTTGTGGGCAACCACGGGTGGGCTGGACGCGAGGTGGTTAAATCGCTGATGGTGATGGGCCCCGAGGGTTTGCGGGCCGCCATTGACCACGCGGTGTCTACGTTCGGCCAACGCTACAACAAGAAGTTCTCTGGTGTTGAGCGGTTCTGGGAACTTGTGTTCGTACTAACGGACTTCGCCCTCCGGTTTGCGTACGAACGCGACATCATCCGCTTCGACCCAACACTCTGTGTGGAGTGGGCGCTACAGCAAGTGGACGACATGCGCGACACGATGCGTGATAACGAGAAGGATGCCTTCGACCTGATTGCGGAATACGCCAACGAGTTCGCCGGTAACACAGTGCGGGTGTACTATAACCCTGACTCGGACCCATACAGCGACGCGAAGTTGTTACCTCGTGGCCCCGTGCGCCTGCGCATTGAGGTCTACCGAGCCAAGGGGGCGCAGGGCCCTACATCTGGCGTGATGTACCTAGACCGCGCACACTTCCGCAAGTGGTTCGCTGCGCGCGGTGAGAACCCTCGGGAGATGGTGACCCTACTGAACTCCGAGCGAGCCAACATGACACCTAAGTCCCAGAAGGCTTCGCTCGGTAAGAACACCGCGCTCTCGATCCCACAGACCTATGTTATAGGGGTCGACATCACACACCCGCGGATGGCCAGCATCCTCACGAACGCAGAGGATAGCTATAGCGGCGCACCCTCGGGGCTCGACTCACTGGGTGATAGCGTCCATAAAGCGCTCCATTGATCCGCGAGATGCCAGAGGCATAGATAACAGCGTCCGCTCCCCCACGGGGCGGACTGCTGATTTGTATGCCCGCTCCACAGAGGTGCTGAAGTTGTCGATCTCCAACCCTGTCCCACGGAACTGGCGGTTCCACTCCCGTACCTCCCTCCGCACTTCATTCATCCGGGCGCGGTCGCCCTCCACCTTGGCTCGAACAAACGCCGTGCGGTATGAGGCAGCCATATCCCGCCGATAATCCACGACACGTTTAGAATACTTGATAGCTTGGTAATCTGCGGCGACCTCGGCAGGGAAGAAACCAGCGATGCGGGCGATACTTGTCCACGCACTGACATCCTCAGTGAGTTTGTACCCACGTTTGTCCACCACAGCACCGGCCTGCGTGTAGGCGTAGGCGTCGGCCGCGTTACGGACGAAGGTGATCGGGGCTTTGCGGAGCACCTCAGCGGCGTCAATCCTAGCCGTGAATGGCGCGCGGATCATATCGCGACCGAAGGCATACGACTGCGTGACTGAAGATGCCATCGGGCCAAGGATGTCCGTCGCAACCCGGGTGAGGTCCGTACCTGCGAGGAGGATTTCACTACCCGGTATCGGGCTGAGGCTTACACGACTGGCGATCTCGATACCAAACAACTTGTTAGCTGCACCAGTTAGGATATAGGGCGATGCGCCCGGCATGAACTCCTCGATGATTTCGGTTGCCGCGACGCGGATACTACCACGGGACAGTCCGAACATCTGCCCGATGGTGTCGGTCAGGTCCTCCAACTCCTCTGCGAAGGGGAGCGCCATCAACCCGCCGAGTAGTACCAATCCAGCTGCCATATACAGCTTACCTTGTGGGTCAAGGTTACTAAACAACTGGATCGTCGTGACCGGGTAGACCTTGTACATGTACATCAGGCCGGGCAGGCCGGAGCGGAAGAACTGCGGGCGGTTTATCGTGGAGTACTCACCCAATGTATCACGGAGCGTCTGGGATACGAACGCATCGGCTGCGTCGAACGCTTGCGCCTCAGCGCTTGCACGGTCGGCACCCGAGAGGCTGGGGTCGATGATCGCTGTGCGCCGTGCGTAGTCGAGGCGGAAAGCAGCGAGGCCCAGTGCGCGCCGCGATGCTTGCTCTGACAAGTTGAATGGCCCCATGAAGACGTCGATGACCTTGCGCATACCACCGGCGGACCTACGCCCGCGGGCCG
>Ga0129324_10002756_pt1 | contig 10629 bp, 16 predicted proteins | sample CPBDNA_7_FD_96879 | JGI IMG/M metagenome (GOLD analysis project Ga0129324, IMG submission 96879) | Freshwater to marine salinity gradient microbial communities from Chesapeake Bay, USA - CPBay_Spr_15_0.2_DNA | ecosystem: Environmental > Aquatic > Marine > Coastal | place: USA: Chesapeake Bay... | reverse complement strand
GCGGCGTGAGGCTGCCATCAAGGCTCTCAGCAAGGCAGACAAGGAGAGGCTTGTCGAGGGGATGTAGTGTCTTCTTGATGAGTGCTGTTATGGCATGGCAAGTGACAAAAACTGTCACCGGACTGATTACTCTGGGCATTTTAGAGGGCTGCCATGGAAATGAGACCTGACCGAAACAAAGTGTCCTCTCATCCACTGTACGCGCTGCTGGGATCTACCAAGTTTCCCACTGGGCGTGTCAAGATGCTGGAAGCGATCTGTCGTTACGCAGTGGAGCACGAGGGCATGAAGCACTTCTCCCAGTTCGGTGACGCCATACACGCGACTCGGGTGATCAGGTCGATGGAGGAGAAGCAAAAGGCAGAAAATGATGCCCACGCACTCTTGGCTGATCTTTTTCGTAGCCTCAAGAACAGCGGCAAGACAAAGCTAAGGCGATCGATCAACAGAGAGATCGCCGAGATGGACGTTTACGATATCGAAAAAAAGAGCGCAAAGCGAAGATTTACTGTGTTATTCGATTACGTCGTGTCTAAGTTCTAGGTGTCCCATAACAAAGGAGGTGAAAATGGGATCGATCATGTTCAGCCGGCCGGTTCGCAAGAACTCTTCCATCTACTCCCCGCTCATTGAGATGCTAAATGAAGACTTCTGGTCCCTTCGTCTCCACTTTTCCTGAATCAGATTCATAACTTCATATCTTTTGTTTGTGTTGTTTTCAAAACAGGTGACGAGAAATAATGCCTAGACACGTGAAGAAGGGTCAAAAGGAAATCAAGTCAGACACTCTCGACCTGACAGATCTCGAAAATATGGGTGAGAAGCGTTTTTCACAAAACGAGACACATCCTTTAAGATCGTTGACAGGTTCAGTCCGTCTCAGGATAAGTCGTGTCAGAATGGTTAGATCAATCATCAAGCACGCAATAGTGCAACTATCAATGCATCAGTTTGACGAGATCTACCAGGGCTTCAACAGTTTCTTGTCTAAGAATTCTGTTGTGGAACGCCAAAACAGAGAAGATGAATGGGTCATGAAAGCAGGCACGGTAATTCACAGCCTGAGTGAAGATGATTTCAATCTTCTCAGTGCATCTATCAACACTAGCATAGACAAGATGCCTAATGATGAGTCAGTGAAAGAGGCCGCAAAACGAAGCTTCTTGACCCTAATCGACATGATTGGCCCCGCCCAGAAATGAGAGATGAATTTCGAGATTGCTGGAGATTTTTCGGTCTGTGTGTAAGTGACACATGTGATCGATCAGCACACTACCAGCTTGATTGATTGAACGTGTGGTTTGTGTATGTCCTCAGGTGTGCTGATAACTCTCTCTACACCGGTATCACAACTGATATCAATCGTAGGGTACGTGAGCACAACTCGGGCAAAGGCTCAAAATACGTGAGAGCCAGATTACCGGCTAGTCTTGTGTGGTTTGAGCACGCGAAAGGCCGATCTGAAGCGCAACGACGTGAGGCAGCAATCAAGTCTCTTAGTAAGACTGCAAAGGAGAGGCTTATCAAAGAGCAAACACACATAAAAGATCACAAAATGAATTTTTAGGGTTTTATTCAAGCACCTTGTGACTAATTTCAAGTTGTCCCATAACAAAGGAGGAAAAATGGGATCGTTCATGATCAATTACCCTAGCTACAAGAACTCTTCCATCTACTCACCTCTCATTGAGATGCTAAATAAAGACTTCTGGTCGCTGAGTGATCCGCCGAGCATTGAGCGCGCTGATCCGTTCGCGATCAGAGACACTTCGTGCACGAAGGATGGGGTGTTTGAGCTCAAGGTGATCGCCCCCGGTCGATCACGCGATGACTTCAGTGTTACCGTTCAGGGGCGCACCGTGAGCGTCAAGACGAACGACAAGGAGGGTGCAGAGTTCAACGAGGTCTACAAGTGGTCTTACGATCTCTATCCGCACCAAGATGCCGATGCCATCAGCGTCTCGATGGAGAACGGCGTGCTCACTCTTCAGATCCCGCATGCAACGCCTCAAGAGCCTGAAATGAGGCAACTCAAAATCTCGTAAGCACTCTGATCAGTGTGTTGTTGTGGGGCAGGGTTTCGGCTCTGCCCCATACTTATTTGAGATGGAGGTGCTGATGAGATCGAAAGAAAGAATTGCGTCTGCTTGGCATGGGATCTTGCGGGTTTTGATGTCTGCAGTCCACGTTCTTCGGATCTATCCTGCTTGGGCTCGAACCTACAGGTGGCTTCGACAAAGGAGATACAAGCACATAGAGTTGTCAGGACCCATGAGTCCTCGAGAAGCTCAAGACAGGATGAACAAGGTCAAGTGGAAGAAGGACACTTGGCGAGAGGCTTGGGATTCTGTTGGGGCACCGCAGTGGGTCCAACACTGCATGAACGAGATCGAGCTCGGCAACCCGCAGCCCGAAGGTGCTCTTGATTGCGACGACTTCACTTCTTGGTCCGTCAACGTGATTGACCCTGTTTACGAGCCTTACTTTTTCGGCCAGGGATGGGCACCGATCGTCGACGGTAAGGTCGGCTTCAAGACGACCGGCCACGCGGTGTGCGTTGTGAGGATGCCTGATAGCGGTAAGCTGTGGCACTGCGGTAACTGGGGCCTTATTGGACCGTTCGACACTCTTCGTGACGTAGGCAATCACGTTTGCGGTAACAGTGTTGAACGCAGCATCAAACGTGGCGAACCCCTCGCCTGGTGCCTCTACACACACGACATGAAGCTCGTGAAGAAGGGCAATGGATTACCACCTCAATCGAGACCGGACTTGATGTGAGCGACCTGGGGGTCTTCAGGGAGTATGTGCGAGAGTTGATTCGTGAGGAGATCGGCAGGGACTACAAATCTGTCCAGACGATGCCGATGAACTACCTTCACTATCCTGAGCTGTCTGTGAGCGTTGTCTATCTCACAGAGAAAGGGAAGTGGATGGTGGGCATCAAACCTGAGGGAGGCTCGAAAAAAGAGTATCGCTACTTTAGTGCACAGGAAGACGCTGAAAATTGGGCACGAACCCGGGCTGATCAACTTAAAGCTACAGTCATGAACCAGGGTTGACGTAACACCACTAGCAAAACTTTCTCTTATAAATCTCTCTGATCTAGATACAATAGATGAGAGTTGTTTACTACCACCAGGAATGTTTGTGGGAGAGATCGAGAACTATTTTCCGTTCAATGCAGTTCGAGACTGCCAACGTGATGCACTTCGAGAGCTTGAGGCGGCATTCAGCTCCAAGAAACAGAAGTACTTTATCGTTGATGCCGAAACAGGCGTTGGTAAGTCAGCACTTGGGATTGCGGCAGCAAAGTGGATCGATTCGAAATACGACTCGATGACCTCGATGAAAAATCGGGGTGCCTATATTCTGACGACACAGAAGATCCTACAGGACCAATACACCCGAGACTTCGGAATGAAGCAGTCTCTGGTCGACATCAAGTCCTCCTCGAACTACACATGTAAGAGGGACAAGAAGTCATCCTGCAGTGAAGTGTCTCGGCGATTGTCAGCAGGTGTTGACCAGAACTGGTTGGGTGCTTGCATGCACGATTGTGTTTACAAGTCCAACAAGAGCAACTTCATTGAGGGAAGCCTCGGTGTTGCAAACTACTCATACTGGTTGACGGAAACAGCATACTCAGGCAAGGTTGTTCCGAAAGATGTTCTCATTCTGGATGAGGCGCACAATCTCGTGGGTGAGCTAAGCAAGTTCATTGAGATCAACGTGACTGAGCGGTTTGCCAAGTCGATCATTAAGATTGACTTTCCTGGCAAGTTGACGCAGAAAGGGGCAATCAAGTGGATCACTGAGAACTATCTACCAGCAACAAAGAAACGTGCCCTCAAGTTGCAGATTGACATCAAGCGCTTTCTAGGTGATCGCAACAAGCTTGAGCAGTTTGAGAAGATTGCACGACAAGTTGATGCTGTTGAGAGTCACGTGGCAAAGATTGACAAGTTCCTCAGCACTTACGAAGAAGACAACTGGACTTTTGAGTTTCATCCGCCCGCGAATGGCAAGCTGTCTAGATTCGAGTTCAAGCCAGTTGACGTGAGCTCGTTCGCAAAGTCGATGGTTTTTGATCGGGCAGACAAAGTGATTTTCATGTCTGCCACCATTCTCTCCAAGGAGAATTTCTGTGAGATGCTTGGTCTGCAGCCGGAGGAAGTGGGTTACATCAAGATTGGCAGCCCGTTTCCGATTGAGAACAGACCGGTTGTCTTCTCATCGATCGGTAAGATGACAGTGAACGAGATTGATTCCACGCTTCCGAAGTTGGCACAAGCTGTTTCTGCTATTCTTGATGCCCACCCAGATGAGAAGGGAATCATTCACGCTCACTCATACAAGATCGCCAACTATCTTGTTCGAAACGTCAAGAGCAAGAGGATTCTCACTCACGAGAGTCATAACAGGGACGAAGTGCTGAAACAGCATGAGACATCTAAACAACCAACTGTTCTTGTCAGCCCGTCAATGCAGGAGGGTGTTGACCTAAAGGGTGACCTATCACGCTTCCAGGTGATCTGCAAGGTGCCCTATCCCTACCTGGGTGACAAGGTGGTCAAGAAGAGGATGCACAAGTGGAAATGGTGGTATGGCTATGAGACCCTGAAGACAGTTGTTCAGTCGATCGGAAGATCTATCAGAAGTGAGGACGATCACGCCATCACTTACATTCTGGATGCTGACTGGTATCGATTCGCCAGCAAGCACAAGCAATCACTTCCCGAAAATCTAAAGGGAACAGTCTAGGAGAGAAAATGGGAACTAGCAATCTGCTTATCACGCTTGGCACATTTACCGTTGCATCAAAGTCAATCATGACGATCGTGGCGGGTGAACCTGTAACCGATGGACTTTATGTTTTGGGTTACGGATTCATCACCTTGGGTCTCTTTGCACGCGCACTTAAGTGGGCGCAGGAAGAGGCTTACAAGCGCGCCTCAGTGTCAGAAAAAGAAAACGTTTCCGCTGGTTTTTACAACTAATGATTGTTATTGCACCCAGTCTGGCCGGTGCGGAGACACTCAATAGGACAAGTTGTGTAGATCAAGGATCTATTCTAGGTTTGGGTCTTCACGCATCCGATGAGATTGATCCAATCACAAAACTTGTCAAGCTTCGGGATAGCGCATTGCTCACCAGGGATCCTGCCACTTTCTGCATGGTGGGGTTTCTACGTGCCCGGAGAGAACAGCATCCAGACACGTGGCGTGATCTAGACACATCACCGGGCATCCCATCAAAGAAGAGCCTGATTCAGGGGTTCAATGATGTGATTTCAGCTGTGGGTATCTCGGCATCCGGTTTCTCCTATCGAGTCTTTCTTGAGACGATCAAGAGGATTGGCCCAGGTGATGCTATCGAGATCAAGGCATCAAACAACCTTCTAGATGCCGTATACTCTTACACGTCTCGATCACAATTCACTCTGTCGAGTGTGATCTTCTCTAACTTTGGTGATGAAGAGGCTGCTGTCCTCTGTTTTCCGGGCAGAATCGAAAAGGTATCAAGTCTCCACAAACTCTTCACGTGGGCTGGTGAGTCAAAGACACCTGTTGTGATTGTTGCAACAGGGTTCGGTGAGGAGGTTCGAAAAACAGTGGAGCACAACATCATGTTGGGCAAGCTTCGAGGAGCTCTTCTTGTACCTAATGAGAGAGATGAGCTGTCACACTTCGTGCTAGACGATTTGTCTAGGCTGACAGGCTCAACACAGGCAATTGAGCTTCCCCGTGAGTTCTCAATTGAGTCTTGCGGAACGGCAAACAACTTCTCGTTTGGGCATGGTCTTGTCTCCCTGGGGTGTGATCCGGATCGAATCAGTCTTCTTAGAGATGAGATCGACTCAACATTGGCCGAGCTTCCACCACATGCCCGAGTCCTTGCGGAGCGCAGAAAATCAATGGTCGTTGGTGGAAAACTGACCGTGACTATTCCTGCATCATCTGCTGTGGGTGTCTCTCACTCATCAGATGAGATCAGCTCTCTTCTCAGTTTATGGTCTGCATTCATCAAAGAGAAGCACTTTCTAATGCCTGACAGTTTACGAAGTCTTCCCGTCAATACTTTTATAAAGGCTTTGCAGTATGTAGATGATACTGATACAACTGTGAAAAGCATTGGTGTCTATCTCAAGCGTGATTCATGATGTTCTTCAAGAGAAAGGCAAAAGCGGAAGATACGCAAGAGATAGTCAAAGAATTCGCACTATCTATTAGGGACAGGATAATGTCAAAAATCAACGTTCAAATCAGTGATATGAAAGAGGTTCTTCGGTCGTCGATCGCACAGATCATTGTCGAGGAGCTAAACACCTCCACGCTAACAGGGATTGATGCCTCACCGGAGGGTCAGCTGCGTCTTTATGAATTGCGTAAGCGGATCACGTCAAAGACTGATGCCACCATTGTGCAACAGACAGTCGCAGCGATGGACAGGATCTCACGTACAGATGTTACCCCTAGCAGCAACAAAAAGGCTTCGAAGAAGTAAGGTTTGCTGTGGAAGGTATCAAACATCTGGTAGAGTGTCAGTGCGTCCTGCCGCAGTTCAGAAACGCTAGTCCACCTGTCTATCATAAGTTCGTTGTTTTCTCAGTGGTCAATGATGCTGACTCCGTTGTCAACAAAGTTGCCCAGTGTAACAACTGTGGTATTCTTCACAAGGTGTTTGAGATTGGTAAGTCAGAGATTCTCACGGGAGACGAGGATGGTGCCTCAAGCGTGCTAACGAAGGAAGACATCAAGATGATGCTTCCAAGTAGTGTGTCAAATGTCTTGGAGAACTACAGCGCTGATCTTTCTACTTGGGAACAGTGCTTGTTCAATGTTGAGAACAAGAAGTGGGATTCTCCTGTTGTTGTCTCTCGTGAAGTGAACGAAGATAACGGAACAAGTAAGGGCAAGATTATGAGAATCACGGAAGGCGGCGGCATTAAGCTTGAAACCTTCGTGGACAGCATCTACATTGGAGAGTAGAGTGGAAAATATTAGTACAGCATCAATCAAAGAGATCAAGATCGCGCGTGACATTGTGCAGGAGATCAGAAACTACGGTGTTAATGACAATATCATCTGCATGATTGTGTCACAGTTGGCACTTGACATCACTGATCTACAGCTCATGAAAGATATGCGTGAAGTTGCTAACAGAGGATCGATAATGTCGGATCTCAAAGAGATCGGACTAAAGGAACTGGACAATGTCCAACAAGAACTCACAACCCAAACAAACGGAGGAGAAAATGAGTGAGGAAAATGTGACGAATGAACTGCTAGCGAGCCTTGAAGAGGCAAAAACCCTGCTTGAGATTGCTCAAAAGGAGCTTCAGGCGCAGACAATCAAGGGCAACAAGTCCGCAGGTGTCCGCGCTCGAAAGGCACTAAGAGCAACCAAGAATCAGCTTCATGAGCTTGTCAAGGCTTCAAATGATTGGAGCAAGGACGGTTAGGTTAAAGCTGATAAGCAAACTAAGGGGCGTCTTCGGGCGCCCCTTTTCTATTTTCATGCCTCTGGCGTTGCCTGACTGTGACTATCACATACTTAGAACTGTTACCTGATCAATCATCAGGCATTTCAATCTTAGTCATGCCAGATGCACGAGCGGAAAATTAATGTCACAGTCACTTTGTGTCGCATGTTTCTTGAGTCTCAGGGCTCACTTTCTCTTTGATCTTATTGATGATCGATTTCTCGATCTGACAAATTCTCATTCGAGAGAGATCAAACATATCACCCACATCTTGTAGAGTGAGTCGTCCTGACTCCTCATTCAGGAGCGCCACTACAGCACAAGACTTTTTGTGCCGCGAGCAATTGAACTCGCATTTTCGATTCTCACACACCAGAGAGTCATTGCGCTTGTTCAGCGTTGTGAAACAGGTCTCAATTTCTTCTTGGATTTCTTTGTTAGGGTTCATGTAGGCTCGATGAATAATGTTCATCATATTCGTCTCTTCAATATTTTCAACACTGGAACACACATGACTAGTAGGAAACGGTATTTCGTCGACACCAGCGTGCTTCTCTATGACAAGGAAGCGATTCACGCATTTGTAGGCAACACAGTCTGTCTCTCAGTTCAGGTTCTAGACGAGATCGACAAATTCAAGAGCAAGCAAGGCGTCTTGGGTGAGAATGCCAGATACGTCAACAGGTATCTCGACAGCCTCAGAGGTGAGGGAAAGTCTCTGTCAAAGGGTGTTCATGATGAGCGTTACGATATCGAGTATCTCGTCATCCTTCCACAGACACGAGAAACCATTGATATCGAGCTAGATGAATCGGTGCCTGACAACAGAATCATTCTGGATGCGTACAGAATGATGCGTGTGCTTCCCGATGAGGTGGTTGTTGTAGTTACCAAAGACATCAACATGCGTGTCAAATGTGACAGTCTGGGGATGCGTGCTGAGGATTACTACCGGGACCACCTAGCTGTGAAACAGGTGCAAGACAGTAATTGCATCTGGTCAGGTCAAAAAGAGCTTGAGGTGCCGTCTGAGATGATCGATAGCCTTTATGACAAGGGTGTAATCGATCTTGAGGAGAAAGAGCACCCGAATATGTTGTTGATTCTGAAGTCCGGTAACCAGTCTGGGCTGACTGTTGTGGATGCGTCAGGAACCAAGGCGAGCAGGTTACTAAGCGATTCAGGCAAGAAGTCAAAATCAGGCATCACACCCTATGACAAGGAGCAAAGCTACGCGCTTGACATTCTTCAAAACCGTGACATCCCACTGGTAACATTAACGGGAGCACCTGGTTCAGGCAAAACATTTCTGACTCTGCTTGTTGGAGTCGAGGCGGTCACAACTGGTGAGTATGAAAGAATAGTGATTACCCGAAGCATGCAGACTGTGGGCAAAGAGATAGGGTTTCTTCCTGGTGACATTGATGAGAAGATGTCACCCTGGCTAGGACCCATCATGGATAACTTTCGTCACGCCTACAAGGACACGGGCTACTTCAAGATGATGATGGAAAAGGGAAAGGTGGATGTTGCACCACTTAGTTTTATTCGAGGGCGATCATTCCCTAACTCTTACATCATTGTTGATGAAGCCCAGAACGCCACCACTCATGAACGCAAGACGATCATCACCCGGGCCGGTGAGAACAGTAAAATCATTCGGATGGGTGACATTGAACAGATTGATACGCCCTATATTGATCGTTTCTCAAACGGTTTGAGTGTTGTGATCGACAAGTTCAAGAGCTCAGCTCTGTCAGGTCACATCCACCTAAATCGCGGGCGCAGATCCGAGCTCGCTAACGAGGCCAACAAGCTGCTGTGACCCATACTTACCACATGAGGTGCAGCGACCATGCCAGACTTTTCAAAGCGCTACGATGCGAACAGACGAAGAAAGACGTATCCTTTCATTCGTAGGGTTCCTGTCTACAAGTATGAGGGAGACAACCAGGTGATTATCGAGACTGCAAGCGTCACTTTTTCAGCAACTGATGAGGTGATTCACACATTCACAGAGTCATTTACTGCAGCACCGGTGGTCACACTAACAGCCAAGAGTGACAACGTCAATGTCTACATCTCTGCTGTCTCAACAACTTCTGTCACTATCAATGCTTCAGCAACCTTCACAGGCACGGTCGAGATGCACGCAATTCAGGTGGTAAGCTAAATGGCATCAGTTCCTTTCAAGTCAACAGCAATCTCAGGATCGATCGAACGGACCACAGCAGATAAATCTTACCTGGTGGCTGGTTCCAATGTCACCATCACCACAGGATCAGGTGGACAGATTACGATTGCATCAACCGGAGGTGGGGGCGGAACACCTGGTGGATCTGACACTCAGGTTCAGTATAACTCAAACGGGGCTTTCGCCGGGTCGGCCAACTTGACGTTCGTCTCCACAGGCTCAGCTGATTCCACCGGTCTGCTGCTTCTCACAGGTTCACTTGCGGTCCTCTCGGGTTCGACAGAGGGCGGCTTCAACATGCAGCGTGGTGGCGGATCTGTTTCGATAGGCAAAAATTCATTTGCAACTCCCACAGATTTAGCTGATTCGAGTGCAGCCAACTTCGCGCACGGATACGGAATTGGCGGCTCTTACATCAAGGCATCCGGATTGGCATCGTTCGCCCAGGGCTTGTCGGCCGGCGGCGGCAACTTAGTTTCAACAGGAGCGGGTGGATCTTTCGCGCAGGGCCAGGCAAACTACGGCGGCATCAACGCGATCAACAAGGGCACTTTCGCGCAGGGGCACGATGGCGGAGGTGGTCTGACTGCATCTGGCCTTGGATCTTTCGCACAAGGTCAAGCTGGTGGGATAGGCGTGCCTCTTTCTGCGTCAGCAGTTGGATCATTTGCACAGGGATACGCAGGTCCTGGTGGTGCACTGGCTGCGACCGGCAGCGGGTCTTTCGCGCAGGGTGTCAGCGCTTACGGCGTCATAGAAGCGACTGGTTACGGTTCGTTCGCTCAGGGCATGGGCACGATAAAAGCCACAGGCGCAGGAGCTTTTGCCAGAGGGTTCACGGCTGGATCTTTCCAGATCCACTCGTCTGGTGGCGGCTCGTTCGCTGTAGGTCGGGCAACGGCCGGAGACATCAACGCAACAGCAAACAACTCCTTTCAGATAGGCGAAG
>Ga0129324_10002753_pt1 | contig 10632 bp, 9 predicted proteins | sample CPBDNA_7_FD_96879 | JGI IMG/M metagenome (GOLD analysis project Ga0129324, IMG submission 96879) | Freshwater to marine salinity gradient microbial communities from Chesapeake Bay, USA - CPBay_Spr_15_0.2_DNA | ecosystem: Environmental > Aquatic > Marine > Coastal | place: USA: Chesapeake Bay... | reverse complement strand
TTTGACGAGACTCACTTTGCGGCAAACACGGCCTTAGCAAAGGGCTACATCGGACCTGGAGTGCTTGGTGTAACCAATGCTTCAGGAATTCGCTTCCTACTCGACCCACGCATTGCCGCTGGCAGCGCATGGATCACGGGTGCCGATACACCTGGCAAGCACGTCATGAATCTTGTCAACGGGCGCGACTTCACTGCTGATGGAACGATCGACGTTGCCGAAATTCGCGACGATGACACGTGTCCAACATGTCGATCGGCGCTCACGATTAAGCGTGGAATTGAAATCGGCCACGTGTTTCAACTGGGTCCAAAATACGCCGAAGCGCTCGGACTCAATGTGCTTGACAAAAACGGCAAACAACAAACGGTAACCATGGGCAGCTACGGCATTGGCGTTTCGCGCGCGGTTGCTGCAATCGCCGAAGCGACGCACGACGAGAGTGGCTTGCGTTGGCCAACGGAAGTGGCACCTTTTGATGCACACATCGTGATCGCAGGCAAAGACGATGCTGCGATTACGGCAGCCGCCGAAAACCTTGCGCTCGAACTAGAGGCTGCAGGTCTTAAGGCGCTCATTGACGATCGCCAAGGAGTATCGCCCGGCGTCAAATTTAAAGATGCAGAATTGATTGGTGTTCCCTACGTTGTCGTTGCCGGTCGCGGAGTCGCAAACGGAGTGCTTGAAGTTCGTGATCGCTTCGCAGGCACTGCACATGAACTTCCCATTGCGCAAGTCGGCCCACATTTGGTCGAACAGGTTCGCGGTAAGTAGTCACGATGCAACTCCTCCGCGGAGTAGTTCAGCATTACGACTGGGGTGATCAGCAAGCAATCCCTCAGTTTCTTGGAGTAGAGCCAGACGCGAAACCATGGGCAGAGTTGTGGTTTGGCACACATCGCGGGGGCCCATCACTTGTTAAAACGCCAAGTGGCAATCAACCACTCGCCAACTACGCGGGAGAGTTGTCGTTTCTTGTCAAAATCATTGCCGCGGCAAAGCCCTTGTCGCTACAAACGCATCCCACTGACGAGCAAGCGCAGTCTGGCTATCAACAAGAAAACGAAATCGGCATCCCGCTTGATTCGCCGTTGCGCATTTACAAAGATGCTTCTGCCAAACCCGAGTTACTGATTGCGCTAACTCCGTTTGAGGCCATCTGTGGTTTTCGCACCGATCAAGAAAACAGTGAATTGTGCGCACGATTTGGTTGGACCGAACTGGGCAATCATTTAGCCGACGATGGCTTAGCCGAATGTGTGCGTTGGGCGCTGACCACTAGCCCGCACAACTTGCCGCAACACATGCCGGCGTGGGCAGGACGTTTAGCAACGATGTACCCAGGCAACGGTGGAATTCTGGTTGCATTGCTGATGCACCATGTGAAGTTGCAGCCAGGGCAAGCGCTTTACCTCGGTGCTGGAAACGTCCATGCATACTTGGGCGGAACTGGCTTCGAAGTGATGTCGTCATCAGACAATGTGGTTCGTGCAGCGTTCACGCAAAAAAATATCAACATCGATGAATTCCTCAATGTTGCACACCTAGCCTCAATTACTTCACCGCTCGTCGAAGCGACACAGCTTGGTGATGGCGTCTGGCAATACCCAGTTGGAACTGCTCGTTTTGGCACTCAGCGAATTGACGTATCTGGCTCACACGATGTGCGTGCTACACATGATGCAGAAATTGTGGTGTGCACGGCAGGAAACGCCGGAGCACTTACCGCGGGCCAAGCAGCAGTGTTACGCAACGGTGAAACCGTTTCGCTTTCTGGGAATGCAACCGTGTTCCGCACGTGGGGAACTCGCTAGCAACCCCTATCCCGCGATTGTTTTGCGAATCTCCACGATTTTTTCTTGCGAGTGGTTAGCGTCGTCGCCCTTTTCTTCAAGCAACGCATTGCGATCTTTTGCGGCTTCTCGTTCGGCGATAGTGGTATCGACACGCGCAATCGCTGCCTCTACGCCATGTTCGTGAATATAGGTTGCCCAATCGACAAGTGCCTCGACCATCTCCGATTCGGGAACTACCGCGACATTGCGTCCTTTCACAAACAGGTGACCTCGCTTATTACCTGCTGCAATACCAAGGTCGGCCTCGCGCGCTTCTCCCGGCCCATTGACCACACAACCCATTACCGCAATCTGTAACGGAATCTTCTTGTCTTCAAACGCACGCATCGCACGGTTGGCAACTTCAATCACATCAATTTCTGCTCGACCACAACTTGGGCATGCAATGAGGTCGACGTTTTTGCGTTCGCGCAATCCCAGCGACTCCAACAACTGGCGTCCTGCGCGTGCCTCTTCGACTGGGTCTGCGGTAAGGCTGTAACGAATGGTGTCGCCAATTCCTTCAAGTAACAGCGTGGAAATTCCTGCAGTTGCTTTGATCAATCCATTTGGCAATGGACCTGCTTCGGTTACCCCAAGGTGTAGTGGATAGTCCGTCACCGCACTCAGCTTGCGATACGCCTCCACCATGAGTGGAACATTCGATGCCTTCACAGAAATTTTGATGAGATCAAAACCGACTTCCTGGAAATATGCGATCTCTTGCAGAGCCGACTCGACCATCGCATCGGCAGTCAGGCCACCGTGCTTTTCGTACAATGCGGGATCAAGCGATCCACCATTAACGCCGATTCGAATGGGCACGTTGCGATCCCGTGCTTCCATCGCTACTGCTTTGATGTGTTCGGGCTTGCGAATGTTGCCGGGGTTAAGCCGTAAACCTTGAACTCCTGCCTCGAGTGCAGCGAGCGCCATTTTGTATTGGTGATGAATGTCGGCAACGATCGGAACCGGCGACCGCGGAACAATTTGCGCTAGCCCTTCGGCCGCTTCTGCCTCGTTGCACGTGCACCGAACGATGTCGCAACCGGCTGCGGCTAACGCATAAATCTGTTGCAGCGTTCCTTCTACATCAGCAGTCTTCGTTGTCGTCATTGACTGCACACTCACCGGCGCGCCACCACCAATGGCCACTTTGCCAACGTGAATCTGTTGTGTTTGGCGACGTTCGAAACTCATATGTACCAGTGTGCCATCAGCCGAAGGGCTGGGTGATATCTAGGTACAAACCTGCAAAGGTAATCATGATGAGTAACGCCACTACAGCAGTCGCAACCGGCATCATTTTCGAAAAATCAGCCTGATACCGAACTCCCCTACGGCTGCGCAAGCGCTCATACGTTGCAATTGCAGCATGACCGCCATCAAACGGAAGTGTTGGCAGCATGTTAAACACTCCAACAAACACGTTGACGTAGGCAAGTAACATCAACACTCCCTTGAGTCCATCTCGTTCGCCGATTTGTCCGCCAATTTGGCTGGCACCAACCATCGTGCTTGGTCGCGATTCGGGATCTGCAGTTTGCGCGCGAATATTGTTAAAGGTATTGACAGGATTGAAAATTTTTGGGATGCCCTGCACTGAGCCAACAATTGCTTCAACGCTGTCGCGCACTGCATACACCACTGCGGCAGGAACCGATTGACGAACATACCCCGCGGAATCAGTAGCAACTCCCAAGTAGCCAATTGACGCGTCGGCCGGGTTGGCGCCAAGGATTGCGGTGATGCTTTGCTGCACACCGTCTCGTTGAATCACCAACGCAAGATCATCACCTGGCTGGTTACTGGTAATTGAATCAACCAAATCTTGACGCACGGCAAGCGGCACTCCATCTGCGCTCAACACCACATCGCCTTCGCGCAACCCCGCGATCGCAGCTGGCGATTGCGCCACCGGAGGAAACACGATCACGACTTCGCCTGTTTCGCCTAATCGCCCAGCCAATGAATACACGCTCGTGAACAACACCAGCGCGATGACAGCATGCATCAGCGAACCGGCAGTGATCACCAGCAATCGACGTGGATAGGACTTCGAGCGATAGGCCATGTGCTCATCAACGGGTGCACATTCATCCAAATTGTTCATTCCAATGATGCGAACAAATGCACCAAGTGGAATCGCGCGAACTCCATACTCAAGCTCGCCGCGTTTTCTGCTCCATAACCGCGGACCAAACCCCATGTAGAACTGAGTCACCTTCATGCCAGTCTTTTTTGCGGTGACATAGTGGCCAAGCTCGTGCAAAAAGATCGAAATCAATAGTCCAATGACAAAGACAAGGATCCATGGATTGCTGAATCCAAGCCACACCAAGAGCGCAGCAACCACTATCCCCGATGCGCGGCCATTCTTGGCTTGTTCGCCCTCAGCCTGATCTACCGTGTCGCCACCTGCCGACATCTGCTCGCGAAATCGCTGATACATGTTGCTCACTTTGACAACTCCAGTACTGCAAACTTTCGGGCAAGCGCGTCGGCGTGCAAGATGTCTTCAATAATTGACGGCACGAGTCCATCGTGATGTTGCATGGTCGCATCGATAACCTCTGCGATCCGTGACCAAGTGATACTTCCGTTCAAAAACGCCTCCACGGCAACTTCGTTTGCTGCACTCAACCAGGCAGGTGCAGTTCCACCAACTCGGCCCGCTGCAAATGCAAGATTGAGACAAGAGAAAGTCTGGGTGTCTGGCGCTTCAAAATCAAGTCGTGCAAATGTCTTCCAATCAACCGTGCCAAACGGCACTGTTGCTCGCTTTGGGAAACTCAGCGCATAGGCAATGGGCAACCTCATATCAGGCATCGACAATTGTGCGATTACTGCACCATCTGTGAACTCAACCATTGAATGCACGACCGACTGCGGGTGCACCACTACCTCAATGCGATCAAACGATGTGCCAAATAACTCGTGCGCTTCAATCACTTCGAGTCCCTTGTTCATCAACGTTGACGAATCAACAGTGATTTTTGGGCCCATCGACCATGTGGGATGTTTGAGCGCCTCTTCAACAGTGACCTGTTGCAATGACTCCTGCGTTCGACCACGAAACGGTCCGCCACTTGCCGTCAGCAACAACTTGTTCACCTCAACGTCTGCACGATCGCTACTGCGTAAACATTGGTGGATGGCACAATGCTCACTGTCAACTGGGATGATGACCGCACCCTTGATCTTGCGCAATGGCTGAACTACTGGTCCTGCAGCAATCAGGCTCTCTTTATTTGCTAGCGCTAACCGCTTGCCAAGTTTGAGTGTCGACATCGTCACCGGCAAACCAGCAAAGCCAACAACACCGTTGACCACTACATCTGCAGACTCAGCCAACGTTGCTTGATCAGCAATGACCTCGACTCCGGGAAGCGCATTGGCTACCTCGCGTCGTGCCGATTCGTCGGCAACGGCAATCACGCTTGGCTTCCATTGCTTGGCTTGTTCGATTACGGCCTCTGCAGAAGAGCCAATGCCAAGACCTACAACCTGAAATTGCTCTTGGCTTTGTTTAATGAATTCGAGAGTTTGTTTGCCGATTGATCCGGTTGAACCAGCAATTGCTACGCGCGTTATGCCCAAGGTGTTGTAACCATACCCAGGTAATACACGGCAGGCAGCACAAACAAAATGCTGTCAAAACGATCAAGTGCTCCGCCATGACCACTCAACACTGTTCCAAAATCTTTGATGTCAAGATTCCGCTTGAACATTGACTCGGTCAAGTCGCCAAGAGGAGCCATCACACTGATGACGAGTGCCAACATGATCCAGGAACCAAATGATGGCCATGTGGTGCTTTGCAAACCAACAAGCACGACCACAACAAATGTGCCAATCGTTCCGCCAATCAGTCCTTCTATTGATTTCTTTGGACTAATCCATTCGCGGAGCGGTTGCCTTCCCACTGCAGTGCCAACGAAATAAGCAGCAATGTCGTTTGCCACCACGCCCGCAACAATAATGAACAACGTATCGGTTCCGCGCTGAGCAAATCCTTCGCCAAGAGTCGACCAACGCAGAATCAAGCCGGCATACGAGCCCATCAACCCAATCCAAATTATTGCAATCATGGTTGCCGCACTGTTAGGCACTGGACCCGAGTCGACGCCATCACTAGCAACAAACACCAGCGATATTCCAACAAAAGCAAACAATAAAACAAGTGGAATTGCAGAGTCGCCCTTCCAGTACGCCACCGCTGGCGCCGCAATGCAACTAACAATTCCGATCACCGAAATTGGCTTGTAGCCCGCTTGGGTGATCTGAGTAAAAAATTCAAATGCTGCAAGGCCGATAACGGCAAGCACAATGACCATCACTGCGGCTGGCCCAACGATCAATGCTCCGATAAACACTGCAAGTAGCAATGCACCTACAGCCGTTGCTGTTGGTAAGTCACGGGCGCCGCTAACGGGTGGTCGTGACATCGAACCAGTTGCACCTGCACGACCTGCAACACGTGGCTGACCAGGACGACTCGCTGGCGAAGTGCGACCCGCACGGGTCACTTGTGTTGGTCGTGTTTGAGCGCCTGACGCATCGCGCAATGGAGCCTGACGACGAGTTTCGCCCGTTGGGTCGGTGCCAATCACGATTCGACCTTCGCGCCGAGGACGCTCGACAGGAGGAGGTGTGGTGGTTTCAAAACGTCGCGGCCCATCACCGGTGAGATCAATAGGAGGCTTGCGTGCTGGAGCCGATGGATCGTTGTATGCAGACCACACATCAGTTTCATCATCATCTTGTTCTGGACGACGGGCCGACTCCGTGTCTTGTTTCATAAATCGTGGAATCTCACCCGTTGCTGGCTCGGTCCAATGTGGAAGTTGCTCGGTCTCATTGCTTCCAAACGAAAGTGCTGGTCCGCTGTCGTCGTCGCTGCCAAAGCGGACTACCCCAAACTCGTCACCAAAGTCGATTGTTGGATCGTTGGTGTTGTCACTGCCTTGATTGTCATTACCGCGATTGTCATTAGACACTGCTGATCTCCTTACACTTCGAGAAGTTCTTGTTCCTTACGAGAAAATGCTTTTTCGACTTGCTCAACATGCTCCTGCGTTAACTTGTCGAGTTCTTTTTCGGCGCGCTCCAGCTCATCTTTGGAAATCTCGCCGTCTTTTTCGGAGGTCTCCAAAACTTTTCGCGCATCACGACGTACATTGCGCAATGCAATGCGACCGTCTTCCGCCATATTCTTGACAACTTTTACGTATTCCTTGCGACGCTCTTCAGTCAGCATGGGAAACGACAATCGAATCACTACGCCATCGTTGCCTGGGGAGACGCCCAGATCACTCGACTGGATCGCCTTCTCAATCGCCGCAATTGATCCACGGTCATGGGGCTTCACGATCAACATGCGCGCTTCCGGAACCTGGAATGTTGCCAACTGCTGCAATGGAACGGTTGCGCCGTAGTACTCGACAGGGATGCGCTCGACGAGCGACGCATTGGCCCGGCCGGTACGGACACCCAAAAACTGGGCCTGAACATGGTCACATGCCTTTGCCATTTTTTCCATGGCATCCAGCAACGTCTCTTCGATCACTCGACCAGCGTACCTATTTGTTCACCTAGGAGTATGGACTTCACGTTTCCACGCTGCATCAGGTTAAACACCACAATGGGCAGGTTGTTATCGCGACAGAAGGTAATCGCCGTGCTGTCCATCACTTTGAGGCCCTTATTGATCACCTCGAGATAGGAAATGTGCGAATACTTTGTGGCGGTTTTATCAAGTTTTGGATCGGCCGTATACACACCATCCACACCAGAGTGCGTGCCCTTCAAAATCACTTGCGCTGAAATCTCTGCTGCACGCAATGCGGCGGCTGTATCCGTTGTGAAGAAAGGATTACCGGTACCACCGGCCAAGATCACGATGCGACCCTTTTCCATGTGGCGCTCTGCGCGACGACGGATGTACGGTTCGGCAACCTTTGGCATTTCTACTGCCGACATCACGCGTGACTGTTGACCAACACGCTCAAGCGCATCTTGAATCGCGAGTCCATTCATGACCGTTGCCAACATGCCCATGTAGTCGGCCTGCGCTTGATCCATTCCCTGACCGGCACCCTTGAGTCCGCGCCAGAAGTTGCCGCCACCGACGACAACTGCAATGTCAACACCAAGTTCTTGTTTTGTTTCGTACAGTTCGGTCGCAACTTGATGCAAGACATCTGTGTCGAGACCGAACCCTGTTTTTTCGGCTAATGCCTCACCTGAGAGCTTAAGAACAATTCGGTTCCATCGAGCTTTTGGGTCAGCAGCCATGTACGAAATCTACAACTATCCGATCTCAACCTGCGAATAACGCACGATTGTTGACTTCCCGATGACCTGAGCGACTGATTGCTTGTCGTCCTTGGCATATGGCTGTTCGAGCAAGGCGATGTCTTTAAAGAACCCTTGCACACGACCATCAACGATCTTGGCAATCGCTGCTTCAGGCTTGCCTTCATTACGCGTCACCGTTTCAAGGGTTGCGCGCTCGGCTGCAATGACATCTGCTGGTACATCATCTTTTTTCAAGTATTTCGGACGAGCAAATGCGATGTGTACTGCAATGTCGTGGGCGAGCTCTTGCGAGGCTCCGGCCATTTCAACAATCACACCGTTAACTCCACGACCACCTTGAATGTGTGAGTACATGTCAAGAACATTGCCCGAGGCTGCCTCAAAACGAACAATGTCGCCGAGGTCAATCTTTTCTTTGAGCAAGATCTTGAGGTCTTCAAGCTGCTGATTGCGTTCGTTCACGGCAGCTTCACCTTTGGCAATCACCAAATCGGCCAATGCCTCGGCTTCTGCAATGAACTGATCGCTTCCCGCAACAAAGTCGGTTTCACACTTGAGCTTGACTATTGCTGCAACATTTCCGGTGATCTTGACAGCCACTACGCCCTGTGCGCTTTCGCGATCATCACGCTTTGCACTTGCTGCAAGGCCCTTCTCGCGCAACCACTGCTTTGATGCTTCGATGTCTCCACCGTTTTCTTCAAGCGCTTTTTTGCAGTCCATCATTCCCGCACCAGTGGTGGCGCGCAGCGATGCAACATCTTTTGCTGTAAACGACATGTGGTCAGCCTTCAACTTTGGGTTCGGTGGCCGATGCAACGCGAGCGTCGCGCTCTGCTTGAGCCTCGGCTGCCGACTTACGTGCAGCGTCTTGCTGGGCTTCAAATGCTGCCTGCTCGTCTGCGGTGCGGGCTACTGGTGCCGCTGCAGGTGCAGATGAACGACCCGAAGTCTTCTCAGCGATGAATCGACCTTCGATAACGGCTTCGCAAATCACGCGAGCCATCAACTCGTTTGCACGAATCGCGTCGTCGTTGCCAGGAATTGGGAACGTGATCAAGTCTGGGTTGACGTTGGTGTCAACAACTGCAATAACAGGAAGCCCTAGCTTGTTGGCTTCGGTTACTGCGATGCTTTCCTTCATCGTGTCAATGATAAACACCGCTGTTGGACGACGTGACATGTTACGAATACCCGAAAGGTTCTTTTGCAACTTCTCGAGTTCACGTGAAATGAGCAACGCTTCCTTCTTCGGCATCAGATCGAACTCGCCGGTGTCGCGCATGCGCTCGTAATCCTGCATCTTTTGTACGCGCTTTGAAATGGTGTCGAAGTTTGTCAACATTCCGCCCAACCAACGCTCGTTGATGTATGGCATGCCGCACTTGTCGGCAAAAAACTTAACTGGATCCTGTGCTTGCTTTTTTGTTCCAATGAACAAAATGCTGCCGCCGTTTGCGACCATGTCGCGAACGAACTTGTAAGCCGAATCAACTCGATCGAGTGTCTGCTCGAGATCGATGATGTAAATTCCGTTGCGCTCACCAAAAATGAATCGCTTCATTCGTGGATTCCAACGATGGGTCTGATGACCGAAGTGAACGCCTGCTTCAAGCATTTGGCGCATGCTGACGATTGCCATGACTATCTCCTCTCCTGTGGTTAGGAAACATGTGCCCCGGCGCTTTCGCGACCACAGGGTGGAACACATGTATTGGTTGGTATTGCACCGCGTGTTTACGGCCGCCATGAGTGTATCGGCAGCAATTTGGCTCTGGGCACTAGGGATTGCGACGACTTGCCAACGACACCGCACCCGTTGGGGTCTAGGTACACCCCGTCTTTTCGCACCCCGATATAGAGGTTGCCGCTCGACGTACCAATACGAAACCCTGCAACCACCCGGTCCCCCCGTCGCACATGCGCAGTGCCCAACTTTCCATGGGTGACCAACACATTGTTTGGGGTGCGCACCACCACATACATCACCCCCGCAACGCGACCAACAAACGTGACTTCGCCCGATTCTGCGGCAACGATGGGAACACCCACCGGAGTTACGTATTCAATTCCTCGATTCCCCGCACACCAGGTGCACGCGGGAGGCCGATACGAATCAACCACGGCAAAATGTGACGGCAGTAGTAACGCGCATAGCGCGGCAACAATCTCAATCAATGTCGGCTGCACGAAGACGAGAGCGCAGCTGCAATACGGCCTTCGTATGAATCTGCGAAACACGACTCTCTGTCACACCAAGCACTTCACCTATTTCGCCAAGCGTGAGATTTTCTTCGTAATACAACACCAAAACTTTTCGCTCCTTCTCGGGAAGCTTCTTCATTTCTTGTCGCATGATTCGACGAGTCTCATCTGCCTCAACCACGGCATCGGGACTTGTCGAACGGTGCATATCTGAATGTGTGGCTGTCGCCGTGTTATCGGCAACCACATGATCAAGCGGTCCAACCGATCC
>Ga0129324_10002750_pt1 | contig 10634 bp, 7 predicted proteins | sample CPBDNA_7_FD_96879 | JGI IMG/M metagenome (GOLD analysis project Ga0129324, IMG submission 96879) | Freshwater to marine salinity gradient microbial communities from Chesapeake Bay, USA - CPBay_Spr_15_0.2_DNA | ecosystem: Environmental > Aquatic > Marine > Coastal | place: USA: Chesapeake Bay... | reverse complement strand
ATAGGCTCTAAAGGAATCGCGGCCTTTCTGATCAATCCTTGAAAGAAATGTGGGATTTTTAGACGCGAGTGATTTTTCAAGTCCAATAAGGATAGGGCTACCCGTTGCTTGTGCAGCAGTAGGATCAGCTCCAACTGCCCGTTGTATTTTTTGCAATTGCTTCTGCAGCTCTATGGGGTCTTCCCCGCTCCTCTGCAGAACGTCAACAAGAAGAGTGGCGGCACGTTCTTCCCTGCCTCCTTTTGAGAGAGACTTAATTCGGTTCTTGATGAACGTAGTCAACGGACCTACCTGTCCAATAACGAACTTAAATGGAGAAGCGGCTCCTCCCACAACTTCTGCTCCGAAACGAGTAACAGCATCGCCCGGATCGTAGCTCTCGGCCACCGCAGCCCCTATACCTGCACCTGCTGCGCTAGAGGCTTCTGTCAGAAGATAAGACTTAGGAAACTTACGGGCTTTCATCCCAAGTTCAGAAATGAACCTGCTAAGAAGCGAGTTTCCGTAAGAAGCGGGAAGGAAAAAGGCAGCAGGAGCCATCGCGATGCCCGTGCCAAAGGTCTTTCCGCCCTCTCGATAAGGGACGGTCGCCTCGCCTTCCTCCTCTGGAATTATAGACTTAGAAGAGAAGTCTCCTGCCAGTCCCCCTATAAAACCTCCGGTAATTGCTCCAAGGCCCCCTCCAGCCATTGCTCCCGGAGGACCTGCCGCAGCCCCTCCAATTAGCGCGCCTGCTTTTGCGCCTCCAATCATCCCCGTAAGAGCAGTACCGCCGGTATAAGCACCTTCCTCAATCCCTCGAAGGATTGCCGTTCTTTTCTCCTCAGCCGTAGCGCCATCTGAAACTTGAACAAGTCTGCGTCCACGGTCCCCAGAGGGTTTTTCAAATGCCACCGTTTCATCAACGGGAACAAGTCGGCGGGTGTTGGCCATTACCTTTCCTTATTCTTTTATCTGCCAAATCTTACCAGATGTATTGTCATACACCATGGTGCCCATCGGCAACGTGTCTAGGAGAGGGTCTCCTTTTCCTTCAATCGCTATTGGGGCCCCTATTAGTGCGCGTGCGTCATGTATCGTTTTAAGACTAGCTCGAATATCCTTTCTAACGTCCGGAGGAAGCTCATCGTTATTAAAATCCCTTATTTCGTTCCGTTGAAGCTCCTGCAACAGCTGATCATAAGCAATCAACCTACTCATGTAGGCTCCGGGCCTGTCAAAAAGAGCAGACTCCAAATCCAACTGCTTGACAATGGCCTGTCTTTCCCCCTCCGCAAACCGTCGGCTAGACTGAAAAGCACGGACAATTTCTCGGGCACTGTTGTCAAGAATCTCTCTGTTCCTTGCCGCTTCTTCCAGTAGATCCGAAGAAATTTCTCCCACACCGGGAGTCTTGTACAATGCCGCCATCATCCTCCCTATAGGGCCAGTTCCACTAGCGGCGTTAAACATGGTTAGTTTATGGGGGAAATAGTATCCGCCAGCTACCGTCCTTTTGTCTAACGGATCCCACTCCCAAACTTTCGGGACAATTGATGGATCCCACGGTTCTTTAGAATCTGGCTGATCAGCCAGAAGGGAGTAAGACGTTTCTTCTGCAGCGGGCGGTTGTCCTGCCGACTCAGGCGCAGGGCCTCCTTCCATTTCAGGGGAAGAAGGAGATATGGAAGCCTCTCCTTCCGGAGAAGTCACATTGCCTTCCTCGTCCAAACTAATATTCGGACGACTTATTGAAACAGGCGCTCCCGTTTCTTCTGCAACATCCGCAAGTCGACCACGGGCTTTAATTGCATCCTCTGCCCATGAATATTTCACTCCCGGGGTAATTATTTTCCTCGGTTGCCCCGTTACAGGGTCCTGAGAGATGTAATAACTATCCTTACTAAGGTCGAGATAAACCGCTTCAAAGGTTCTTGAAACATCATCAGGCGCAGTTCCTGCAGCATAGGCAGGGGCGACACGTGCCAACCATTCAATGGCTTGATTTCTAGAAGAAGGGACTTGAAAGTCATCTTCCTGCGTTGCCGTATAGGTCTTCAGCCACTCGCCTGTGTCTTTCCCGATAAGGTCTGCGTTCTGCTTACGGATGGTGTCAATATATCGCTCAGCCGATTCAAGCGCGGCCATTTTAATGCCGAGGTCCTGTTTCCGTCGGGCTTGGTCAATCGCCGCAATCTTACTGGGCGTACCTTTGAAGGACCCACCAAGCTTCGACAAGAATCCGCCGCGCATGGGCTTCCCGGTTGTCGGATCGGTGTTAGATGCGAGGTTAAGGAACGCTTCCGTCAACGCCATATACTTTTCTTTTTCCGCTGCCCCTGCGTCTTCTCCAATCAAGGATTGGTAAACGGATTTTCTCCGCTCAAACTCGTCTTCAAGCTTGGGCTCAGGAATACTTCCCCTAGTCAACTCAGAGTTAAGGATTTTGCTGACAGCCATGCTGCGAAGCAACATGCGCTCTGTTACAGGATCAAGAGCCTCAGCGCGATTAGCAGAAGGAGGGGTCGCGCCGCGCTCATCGGACCCATCCTTAAAATTTTGGACATAGCCTCCGTTACGGAAGCGCTGGACATAGCCGCCCGCCGCCATCTGAACAGGCGGTTCCATCGCTGGCCCTTGGGCCGTGGGCAGTCCACCGATACCCGCTGCCTCTGGTCCCGGAGGAGGCATTGGGGGCATACCGGGCGGCGCTCCCGGAGGTGCGCCAGCGGCACCCGGAGGCATACCGGGCGGCATTGGGGGCATACCGGGCGGCGCTCCCGGAGGTGCGCCAGCGGCACCCGGAGGCAGGCCCGCGATACCAGCGGCCTGCTGTTCCTTGAAGATAGGCTGGAGGAGCGTCAGCACTTCCGGAGGCGTCTGATAGGCTGCTTCCTCGCCAACGAGGTCGATCAGCTCATTCATTCGCTCGTCGACGGAGCGCATGTCACCACGAAGATTATTCATAAGGATTTCCGGTGAACGGGGCGTGCGGGAGATCATCTTACCACTGTCGTAGTCACTGTCGTCCGCCGCCAACGTGTCATCAAGCTCCTGCATGATGCCGACGTTTCTGGCATTTGCAGACTTCTTGAACATAGGCCTATCAAGGACTTTAGATCTCATAGAAGTACCTTAAATAACATTCATGGCTTTTGCGCCAGATACCGCTGCTCCAGCAAGACCAGTGATCTGCTGCAATGCACTAGGCTGCGGCGCGCTGGCAGAAGTCAACGACATTTGAGAGGACGGCGCGTTCTTGTAGATGTCGGACAAGAATCCGTACTGTTGGAACGGTGCCATCATCTGCTGCATCAGGGTGCTGTATTGGGCAGCGACTTCGCCCTGCTTGTTGGCCTGCTGAATCTGGCCCAACTGCGTCATTGCGTTGATATCGCCCAACGCGGCCTGCTGCTGAAGCTGCGCAAGCTGTGCCTCCTGCATGCCCATCTGGCCCATTTGCGTTCCAAGCTGCCCCATAAGCTGCTGTTGTTGCAGTTCCTGAGCCGTCTGGTTCTGGGCCACCGAACCAAGGCCAAGGCCGAGCTGGTTGTACAGCTGCGCCTGTTGTCCAGCGATACTCGCCTGCTGACCCGCGACGTTTGCCGGAAGCAGTCCCAACCGCGCCAACTCCGCATTGATATTCGCTTCCATCCCCGCCAGCTGCCCCGGAAGCAATCCCAACTGCGCCTCTTGTGCGCTCAATTGCCCCTCCAGCTGCGTTCCCTGCAGGCCCAACTGCGCTTGCTGGACGCCCTGCTGGCCAAACTGCTGACCAATTGCCGCCAACTGCTGTGCACGCTGCAGATCGAGAGCGGTCTCTTGCCCTTCCAAGGCACCAAACTGCTGGCCAAACTGACTCTCTAGTGCCGCCTGCTGCGCCAGAAGGTTCGCCATTTGCGAACCGACCTGACTTTGCAGCCCGCCCACCTGAGACATGGCCTGCCCTGCGCCCAGTTCGCGACCCTGCTGCGCCTCGAAAGCCTGCATTGCCGCCTGTTGGGCCTGCCCGTAATTCTGAGCGTAGTCCTGAAAGATACGTTGAGACATCAGGTCCTGAACATTGCGCTCCTGCTCTGCGCGCTGCACGCCTTCGCGAGTACCACCAAATGCACCTGATCGAACAGCCTGCGCCGCCGACTGATTCTCAGCAATATCTGCCTGACGGCGCATTTCTCTCAGCGCCTGCTGCGTTACTTCCTGCTGATAAGGATTCATGAACTGCGCGGCGCGGTTCGGGTTGTACCCCTCAGTAGCCCCGGTCAACGCCCCAAGGCCCATTTGCAAAGTGGACTGCGCCTGCTGCTGTCCGGGAAGCCCTGATTGTGCTACCTGCGTGGCGGTGCCGAGGCCCCCGCCAAGGACATTTCTAGCTTGCGAAAAATCAGAGGTAGCTCCGCTGGTGGCCTGTGCCCCTTGACCCATCAGGTCCTGAGAACGGCCAAGATCGGCCTGAAGGAACTGGCCTGCTTGATCAGCCGCTGCGCCTACGCCCTGAGTGCCTTCAGCAATCGACCCGAGTCCCTGACGAACGAGATCAGCAGCTTGGCTAACGCCCTGAGTGCCTTCAGCAATAGTTCCCAGCCCGGAGCCTGCCGCAGTTTGGTACCGTTGGAGCTGCCCCGCCTCGGTCAGGCCGCGTTGAAGCGCCTGATTGCTCTGCTGATAGGCCTCCTCTGGCGAAAGCGCTGATACGTTTGCCGCTGCATCCCCAAGAAACCCTTGGCCCTGCTCAATGGCCTGCCCTGCCCCTTCCATGTAGGGCTGATAGCCGCCAATGCCTTCTCCTGCGCGGATATCAGCATTGACCTCACTAATCGCTTTCTTCTGAAGCGGGGAAAGGCCTGCAGTAAGTCGGGGAAGCTCAATATTTCCAGCGAGATACTCCCCCATGGTCTGATTGACCCCCTGCATTTCTGCAGCGAGGTCATATCCGGGGGCTTTGGAGACGGTCGCAGAACTGACTACATCAGCGGGGACTTCTGCGCCGGTCTTTGAGTACCGCCACTTTCCGTCCATGCCCTGATAGGCAGGGATGGCGCGGCCTTGCGCATCGGTAAGGGTGGGAGCGCCAAGCAAGAAGTCCCTCGCCCCCGTCATGAGGCCGAGTTTAGCGGCCTCGATCTCAGGAGCTTCTCGTATAATCTGGCCGGTATACTCCATGGTGCTCATCAGGAGAGGTCCTCAAGCGTTTTCATCAGATCATACATTTGACGTGCTCCATCTTTCCGCGCTTTTTGCGGATGAAGAGGGGAGCCTCCGTTCGCAAGCTTTGCCGCGCCGTCCACCGCTTTTTTGGTAAACACGAATTCGCCGTCCGACAGCATTGCAGGGATGGAGTCGGAAGTCGGAGTGCCCGGACCCTGTATTTGACCCGTGCGCCGTGGGAAATTGGACGGGTCTCGCGGATCAGGGACATTGCCTCCCTTCGCAAAGGCAAAGGGTGTCTGCAAGTCCATGCCGCCATACGTGCTCATCGCATTTGGAGAGTAGGACAGCGGGGTTTCCGGGAAAGCCAGTCCACCAATGTTGTACTCCTGCACGTAGCCACCATCCGCATACCCGGAATACGGGTCTCTCCGCCTTTCTCCTTCAACGGGCGTGCCCTTGAACGCGCCTGTCCTCTGCATGTCAACCTTGTACAGGCCCGGACTTTCGGACAGGAGTTGAACGCCAGTCTTGCCATCACCTTGCGCCAGTCCCTCAAAACCGGGTGGAACCTCCGCAGGCTCTCCTTCGGTCAACGAGCCGTCTGACAAGGCATTGGCGAGGAGTAATCCGCCTCCGCCAATAAGAGCGGTTTTACCGGGGTTTTCCTTTACCCAATCCCATGCCTTTGAGAACAGATTTCCGCCCGCTTCCTTACTGGAGGAAGCCAAAGAGGGGACAGCGCTTCCACCTCCCCCTGCTCCGCCAGCTGCCGACATGTCAACTGAAGAGGGGTTGTACAACGCTTCGGCGGACATTCCGCCGCTATCAGCTAGCCCACCACCCTCTGTCATCGCTCCTTCAGGAGAGATTCCCGCTGCAGCGTCCACGGCCCCCGCAACGTCAGGTGTCCCGTAGGCACTCTGGTAGGACTCAGGTGCCCAGCCAGTCAGTTTGGATGCGCCGCCCGCCAGTACGCCAGCAATTGCGCCATTCTTGACGGCATCACCAAGGTCTTGCCCGCCTGCCAGATTGACCACGGTGTTCGCCGCAAAGGTATTGATGCCCATGGCCAGTGCTGGCGTCATGGAAATCCCCAGTGCGCTGCCTACGCCACCTGCGAGGTTTAGCCCGGCAGGGCCAAGTGCCCAAATTCCTGCCGCAGTCAGTGCAATCTTGCCAATTGGACTCTTGGCAACCTTCTTCACGACGTTGACAACGCCTTTTACAGCCTTGCCCGCGAACTTAAAGACGCCTTTTACAGCCTTGCCAATGCCCTTGATGACTTTGCCGAGGAAAAATTCAGGCAGTCCGGTGTAGGGGTTGACGGTCCCTGACCCTCCCCGGCGACGAAGCAGCCGAGCCTCTGATGGGGTGATGTGTGCCAACATGGAGTCGCCATTGCGGCCCATGTTAGACATCGCCGCAGCCATCGGCTTCAGCTCCGCAATGCCGCCTTCCGCACGATTGATGGGAAACGGCTCAAATTCCTCTTCCCCGCCGCCCATTTCTCCCGGAAGAGCCATGGAAAGCTGGTCAAGGGCAATGTTCATGGCCGTGAAGAAGGCCAAATCGAACTCTTCTGGCAGGAGGTCTTCTGGAACACCTTCCTGAATCAGGCCTTGGCGAATCTCCGCGTAGTTTTCGGGCTCGTCAAGGATGAGATCGACCATCTGACCAAGGGCATCAATGGCTTCCGCAGGCAGGGACAGCCTTGCGAGCTGGTCACGGAACTCTCGAACCATCCCGGGGTCGGCTTCTTCTATCCCCTTTAGGATGTTTTCGCCAAATTCGACGGGATTGTTGCGGGCGTAGGAGCTTACTTCAGGCGTGAAGAACTCAGGGTCTATCTGCATTCGCCCTTGCTCTCGCTGGTCCTCCCCCGGGAGGGACATAATTCCGCTCATCGCGTTCTCTGCCATGCGTATTACCTTTCCTTTGATGGCCCGTGGGCCGTGGGCAGCGCGTCGGGAAAGGACGCGAAATTACCCTTAATAATGCGTCAAACCCTATGTTCTGTCTACTTCAAGATAGGACAAATAAAAATGAACCGTGGCCACGGAAGCTTCCACAGTGAGCTTGTCCCCCGCCTCAAGGATGCATGGAACCCCGTTAAAAACGTCTACGGTGGCGTCCGGTCCAACCGAGTAGCCTTTAAGCAGATAGCGCTCTGAGCCCCCGTCGTCGTACTGGGACACCGTGATCGAGGCGGAAGAGGCATTAGCATTCGTGACCCGCAAGGACCTTAGTACGCCTGTGTTGGCCGCAGGAACAACATAAAGGTCCGTTTCAGTGGTGGCAGAAGGGACAATATGTTTTCTAAAGTACTTATTAGACATACTAAATACCTATAACCACTAGCGTTACAGAGGGGGTAGCGGGACAGAACGCCGTTGCAGCAAGCCCATGGAGATCTGCATCCAAATCATCTACTGCAAACATGGCCTCTAGGTAGTCTCCTCGATTGATTTGAAAGAGGGCTCCTCTGGAAGTCACCTGCCTCTGGTCGTTGTTATGAAGGGTATCAACCATCGTCGATCCTGTGATGTCTACGCCATTCAACCTCGGCCAAAAGTAAAATCTTTTTGTGTTCGCGCTTTCTGAATGAAGCTCTGCTGTGAAATAAATAAAGTATTTGCCACTTCTAGCAAAATTAACCCTACTCGGATAAGTGCCATCAATCTCGACGTTTCTTGAGTAAGCAGTTGTCCCCCACGTAATAGCGGTAGGGGTATCCACTGTATCCGCAGACTGAATGTCAAAATCTAGGAACTCCCCATAGGCGAAGGGTTCTCCGGACTGTAGCGCCCCTTGAAACAATGGGCCTAGAGCCCCGCTATACCAGTCAAGCGTAGTTTGGTTATTCTCAGTTGCCTGAGGGGTATAAGAGTTATTCAACTGAAAAATAACCTGTTCCAGTGAGCGAACAAGTTGATTAAAGTTTTGAGGGCTATATGCCTGCGCATCCGCGTTGGGAAGACGCACGTTGAGTATCTTACTCATCTAAGCCCGTCCGGTTGTACGTCGACACGAAGCGTGCCGTAGCGCCAATGCGTGCCCGTCGCCGTGCTTTCAATCTTCAACGCAATCTGCCTGCCTCGTGCTCTGGTGTCCACTTTTTGTGTACTTGTGGTCACCGTATAAGGGTCCAATGAACTCGGGGTAGCCGTTGCCTGAGGATAAGCGCGCAGTAACAGGTGTACGGAGAGGTTCCCCTGCTGGTCACTGAAATCCGGGATGAACCGCTTCATGAACATCATGTTGTCGCCGTCGCCAAGGTCAAAATACCCGGATGTGATGTATGCCGGAAGCGGCTCGCCGTTAGCGTCAGTCCCTTCCTCTTGGCTGTACATCAAGGTCCGACCAGCAGTCAGGCCATAAACGGGGACCAATGGTTCCCCTGTGCTGTTGGGGAGATACACTGCAGCAAGGGGCTTGCTGTAGATAGTCGCGTCCGACCACGCCGTGCGTGAAAGGGTCCCAATATGCCATGTTTGTTCGAGGTAGTTCAACGTCACGCAGCGATCAATAAAGTCACTGCCTGTTGAACAATAGAACCACGTGACTTCGTTGAACTGAGAGTTCAATCCGGCATATACCTTAATCCCTTGAACAAGGTTTATGTCTTTGAATACATAATCTTGAACAGTGCACGGCATTTTTTTAACCGTACCATCAAACATGTAGAACGCTTCTTGGCCCATCCAAAAGGTCAGGCCGTTAACGTCTACCGAAGCATGCGCCCCAACGCACCCGCAGTTACTTCCTAACTGTTGGAAGCCGAAAGTGAAAGGGGGACCTATGTACTGCATGGCATGCAGCGACTTATCTGTATGAATAAGTATCTGGCCCCTAGAACGGACAGCTGTAATAACCTTGGAACCGTCAGACAGCCGTTGCCCGCCCGCTGTGTTGGTGGCGGTTTCTGTAAATTCTTCGATGTTCTCTTGGTCGGAGAAACGAACAAACATTGGGTCCTGAGTCAACGGATCACCAATGGTCGTCTCAGTTCCAAACAAAACCAGATGCCGATCTGGAGTAGACACCAACGCATACGCGCTTTTTGTCGGAGCGCCCGAGAGAAGAGTTGCGGGCACAGTTACGCCAGCGCTCAAATCCCAATAGTAGGTCTCGCCATTCACTAATTGGCAAACGACATCTTCGCCATACGCATCAAATGCCCAGATTCGAGGATAGAGGACAAGTGCTTCTGTCTGGGGGCGAGGAGTGCCCCACGTAGACTGCCCCCAAACGCCAATACCCCAGCCATAGTCAAAGTAACTGATGTCTTGGCCCACGCTTATCTGATAAGCGCCGACGACTGCCGCTCCCCCATCCCCGCTGTCAGAGGAGTTTGCGGCGACAGGAGCAAGGATGGTGTAGGTATCTGAGGTCAATACTTCTTGGATCTCATATTCACTGTTCAAAATAGGAGCGGTGATGTTTCCGCCAAGGGACGATGCCCCACTAAACGTCACAAAATCCCCAGCTATCGCTCCATGGTCGGTATTGGTGACCGTAATGATCGCGCTTCCATCCGTCGCAGCGAAAGTCACATCGCCCGGATCGGTGGTAAGACGAATAGGCGTGATGTCATTCCATTTGCCACCAGTAAAAACGTAAAGCTTCCTGTTAGTGCCCGTAATTGCATAGGCCACCCCGTTCAAGGACGCCCATGTAAACACATCTGAAACAGCCCCAATTAAGTATTGGCCGCCTGACCCAAAGGAGGTCCATCCTCCTATCTTTTCGGGAAGACCGTAACGAAAACGAACATTGTCACAGTCCACCCAACCACCTTCCGCGCCGTATTCGGTGTTCTGTTTATCTATTCCGGGCTTTAGTGCAAGTCTCAAAAGCGGCATGTTCGTATCCTAAAAATAGGTCATGGCTATGTAAACTGAGGCCACACAAACAATCGGGCAGAGCAGGTTCCACCAGAGGGAATGCACATCCCATACGCGCTTATCAAATGCGCCCCACCAAGGCATGTTGGCGCGCTTTCCATTTGCAAAGTTTTCAATCCAGCGGTATTCGGCCTGCGCATGCTCCCTGCCGACAAAGAACGCAACAGGGATGACGCCGCCCCAGAACCATTCGCCGGTCAGGAAGCCGACAATTGCCTGAGCAATCAGCGCATATAAAGCGTGCTCAATGTCGTAAAGGCTCATGTGTCTGAGGCCTGAATCAGGGCGAAGTTGAACACCGGAGAATCCGTGGCGGTGCCAGATGTGGTGGCAAATGAAATGTCAAAAGAGCCACTTGCCACGGCAGTCACATGAGTTTTGTATTTGTTGGTGCCGCTGCGCTGGTTCACAATCACGGTGGTATCAGCATTCACTTGGCTATTTGTCACGGTGAACGTCGTATAAGCAGTGGAGCCGGCCGCCGATACGAGGGTGATTTTGCCAGAGCATGCGTCAATCGTGACGCCCGTCGTCCTGCTGGTAGTTTGCGTGACGGCTGAGCCCCCTGCGCCGTAGCCTATCCTCCCGCCTTGTGAGTTT
>Ga0129324_10002749_pt1 | contig 10634 bp, 9 predicted proteins | sample CPBDNA_7_FD_96879 | JGI IMG/M metagenome (GOLD analysis project Ga0129324, IMG submission 96879) | Freshwater to marine salinity gradient microbial communities from Chesapeake Bay, USA - CPBay_Spr_15_0.2_DNA | ecosystem: Environmental > Aquatic > Marine > Coastal | place: USA: Chesapeake Bay... | reverse complement strand
ACTGGAAACTGTATACCAAGGCAATTATTATGTTTGGATTGTTTTTAGTTCCTTTTATTTTAATTTTAACCGTATCCATGCCGCAATGGCTTATGGCCGTGCTGATGGTGGTAACAGGCATTGGAATGGCTGGAGTTGGGATGAACGTTATGCACGATAGCAATCACGAATCTTTTTCGAGTAAAAAATGGGTAAACAAACTGATGGGAAGCAGTATTTATATCCTAGCAGGTAACGTGTATAATTGGAAAGTACAACACAATGTATTGCACCATACTTTTACCAATGTAAAAGATCATGATGAAGATATTGATGCTGGGCGAATCATTCGATTTTCAAAACATGCCAAATGGTTAAAAATCCATCAATTTCAAAAATACTACTCCATTTTTTTATATGGTTTATTGACAATCAATTGGGCTATAACCACAGATATTAAACAAATGAGAAACTACTTGAAAAGAAAATTATCTTATGGTAAGTTTCCAAATCCAAAAGTAGAATGGACGAAATTGATCATCTCTAAGCTTATTTATTATGCGCTATGGATTGTCTTACCAATTTTGGTTTTAGACATCGCTTGGTGGAAAGTTTTTATCGGATTTTTTGTGATGCATTATACTGCAGGTATGATTTTAAGTTTGGTTTTTCAATTGGCACACATCGTTCCTAAAACGACCATGCCTTTGCCTGACAAAGATGGTAATTTAGAGCATACTTGGGCGGTACATCAATTGTACACAACCTCTAATTTTGCACCTACTAACTGGATCGTAAATTTTTATACAGGTGGATTGAATCATCAGGTAGAACATCATATTTTTCCGCATGTTTCTCATGTACACTATAAAAAATTAGCCAAAATTGTAAAAGAGACTGCTAAGGAATTTAACTTGCCTTACAATGAGTATCAGACCACAAGAAGAGCAATTATAGAGCACTTTAATCATTTAGGAAGCTTAGGAAAACATCCTCATGTAGCTTAAGACCAATTGCGATAAATAACGATTACTAATTAGGACATGTCATACCCTTTATCAGACAGAATTAACAGCTTGCCCGTTTCGGAAACTTTGGCAATGGCTGCAAAAGCAAGAGAATTAAAATTAGCAGGTAAAGATATCATCAGTTTAAGTTTGGGTGAACCCGATTTTAATACCCCAGATTTTATTAAAGATGCAGCTATTGAGGCTATCCATCAAAATTACAGTTCTTATACTCCTGTTGATGGCTATCTAGAGTTAAAAGAAGCCATCTGCGTGAAGTTTAAAAGAGATAATAATCTTGACTATAAACCCAATCAAATTGTGGTGTCTACGGGTGCCAAACAATCAATTGCAAATATTGCACAAGTGCTATTAAACCCAGGGGATGAGATTTTATTGCCAGCTCCATATTGGGTTAGTTATTCAGCCATTGCAATTTTATGTGAAGCGACTTATAAAGAGATTCCTTCGAGTATCGAAAACGATTTTAAAATTACACCTGAACAATTAGAAGCGGCAATTACGCCTAAGACTAAAATGGTGTTTTTTAACTCTCCCAACAATCCAAGTGGAACCATGTATAGCGAAGCAGAATATAGAGCTTTGGCGGCAGTATTGGAAAAACATCCACAGATTTACATCCTTTCAGATGAAATTTACGAACATATCAATTACGATGCGAAACCTTTTAGTTTTGCTGCAATTGAAAGTATGTATGAAAGAACCATCACGGTAAACGGTTTAGCAAAGGCTTTTGCAATGACTGGTTGGAGAATCGGTTATCTAGGGGGTCCAGAATGGATTGCTAAGGCCTGTACCAAGATGCAAGGACAAATAACTTCTGGGACGAACAGTATTGCTCAAAGAGCCGCAATTACGGCTGTCTTAGCGCCTCCAAGTAAAGTAAGTTATATGGTCGATGAATTTAAAGCTCGTAGGGATATGGTTTTAGGTTTATTGAAAGAAATAGCTGGTTTTAAGCTTAATATACCGAATGGAGCATTTTATGTGTTTCCAGACATCTCCGCTTTTTTTGGTAAAACGATTAAAGGAAAAAAGATTGAAAACGCCAATGATTTCTCTATGTTTTTATTGGAAGAGGCGAATGTAGCAACGGTTACTGGTGATGCCTTTGGTGCGCCAAATTGTATTCGTTTGTCTTATGCAGCTTCTCGTGAGCAGTTAACTGAAGCGATTAGAAGAATTAAGGAAGCCTTGAAATAATAGGTAAGAATTTATATAAAAAGAAAGCCAATACAGGCTAACAGTAAAACCTCATTTGATACCTGATATTTCAGAATCAATGAGGTTTTTTTGTTAGAATAAGATGAGCGCGAGTGCAACTGCAAAAATCGAAAGTTTTAAAATGGTTCCTGCAGAACAACATAGGTTGTCATGATTTGCCAGGGCACGTTCTCTTAGATTAAAAAGGGACTTGTTTTTTAAATGGCTAAAACTATAAGCGATATCTTCTTTATATGCCGAATTTAACAAGCCTCTGTTAAAAATACTACTTGGTTTTGATGTTGTTAATTCCATGATTTCTAATGATTTGTTTATACTATATAGACGAGCATAAAAAAAAGTTGTTACAGTCATTAGGAAAAATAAACTGGTAATAAAATGAAGTAAAATGACTAAACCACCTATAAAATCAGGTGGTTCAGAATTAAAATATAAATGTAAAAAAAGGCTCTTTTTAAGAATGATTTAACAAGTTTTCCTGTTTCAAAAAGGCAATGGAAGATTTTTATTTTGCCTAAATATTGCTTTTCTAGCTGGTTTTTTTAAATACAAATACAACTTGTCATAATCAATTATGGCTTTGCCCATATCCAATACATCTGCTCCAATGATTCCGTGAACTTCTTGCTCATCGTGCTGGATTAAAGCAGTATTTACATGGGTCAAATCAAACAAAACCAAATGACTTTTATTGGTCTGCCATGCTCCAATTTGCAAATTATTGTTTTCTGACTTTTGAGTTTCCATGTCTGTAGCTCCTGCTCCAGCAGCTTTTGCTTCAGAATCTACAGCAATCAAATTAAAATGTTGAATCAGGTTAAGCCCAAGACAAGAATTTGAAGCTCCAGTATCTAAAATAAAACGTCCCTCGACCCCGTTAATATTTGCAGAGAGTTCTAAATGATTGGTCATCATTTTTTTTAACTTGATACGGATGTATTTCTTTTTAGTCAATAATTGTTTAAGACTAGTCATTTAATGTATTTTTGTAGGAGCTAAAATACAATGTTTTAAGGTAGCAATGAATTAATATAGCAATGGATTAATGTAGCAATGTGCTAATGGAACAATGTAATAATGGACCTAAATAATTGATACAATGATAACGGATACGCATACACATTTATACTCAGAGCAATATAAAGAGGATCAAGCTCAAATGATGAAACGAGCCAAAAAAGCGGGTGTTTCTCGTTTTTTTATTCCTGCCATTGACAGTAGCTATACCCAGGCCATGCTAGATCTAGAAAAAGCCTACCCCAACGATGTGTATTTGATGATGGGGCTGCACCCAACCTCAGTAAAAGAAAATTTCAGAGATGAACTAGCCTCCGTAAAAAAATGGCTAGACACTCGTGAATTTTATGCTGTTGGAGAAATTGGCATCGACTTGTATTGGGATCGCAGTTTTTTAAAACAACAGCAACAAGCCTTTCGAACTCAAATTCAATGGGCAAAAGAAAAAAAACTACCTATAGTCATTCATTGTAGAGATGCCTTTAATGAGATTTTTGAAGTTTTAGAAAAAGAAAAAGGGACGGACCTGTATGGAATATTCCATTGTTTTACAGGAACCTTAGAACAAGCAAAAAAAGCCATTTCATATAATATGAAATTGGGAATTGGAGGCGTGTCTACCTTTAAAAATGGAAAGATTGATCAATTTTTAAATGAAATAGACTTAGAACACATTGTTTTAGAGACAGATGCCCCATATTTGGCTCCTGTTCCTTATCGAGGAAAGCGAAATGAAAGTAGTTATATTACCCATGTTATTGACAGATTAGTCGATATCTATGAGGTTTCATTTAAAGAAATTGCAGAAATTACGACTCAGAATTCAAAAGAAATTTTTAATGTCTGATATAGCTGTTGCCTATTACAAATCGCCTATAGGACTTGCAAAAATTGTAGGAACTCCTGCTGGATTGGAGTCTGTCTCTATTTTAGAGCAAAGCAATGATGCAATGGTTGAAAATTGTGATGAAACTCCTGAATTTCTAATTCCTTGTATTCGTCAATTGACAGAATATTTTGAAGGAAATAGAAAAGAATTCGATTTACTGTACAACCTAAAGGGAACCGATTTTCAAAAAAAGGTATGGAATTCTTTATTAGAAGTACCCTACGGAAAAACGCGTAGTTACATGGAACAAGCAAAAATTTTAGGGGATGTCAAAGCGATTAGAGCCGTGGCCTCAGCCAACGGGAAAAATCCTCTTTGGATTTTGATTCCTTGTCATCGCGTCATCGGAACCGATGGTTTTTTAACAGGTTATGCTGGTGGTTTGTGGCGTAAAAAATGGTTGTTGGCGCATGAGAATCCAGTAAAACAAGAATCACTCTTTTAAACTATTTTTATGTTTTTTGCGTTCGTATTAATATGATTAAAAAAATGCTTTTGATGTTCTGTCTTTTCTTGGGATTTATGGCCCAAGCGCAGATCAATTCAAAAGAATTTCGAACTAAAAACCTCCTCCTTAAAAACGATACTATTTTTCTTGAAAAAGAAGCCATTAATCCACTTCGTTTTGAAATTCTAGATGTCTTAGGTCAAAAGATCCCAAAAACAGCCTATGATATGGATTATAGCAAAGCACGCTTAATAATTAGCTCAGCAAAATATCCAAGCATTCAACTTCGGTATTTTGTTTTTCCAGCCTTTATTAGCAAAACTTATCAGGCCTATGATGAAAGTGTCATTGTGCCCAATACCAGCAACACTCAAAAATTATATAGTTTAACGACGAACAAAAAGAAAAGCAATCAACAAATATTTGAAGGACTATCAACAAAGGGCTCTATCAATAGAGGCTTGACCATCGGGAATAATCAAAACTCGGTAGTAAACTCATCTTTAGATCTAAACATCGAAGGAAACCTGTCAAAAACTGTAAAAATAAGAGCGAATATTTTTGACACAAATATTCCTTTGCAAGACAATGGTTACTCTCAAAACATCACCGATTTTGATAGAATTTTTATAGAACTATCTCACAAAAATTGGCGGGTTAAAGCGGGTGACTTAGATTTAGAAAATAACGAAAGCTATTTTTTAAAGTTTACGAAAAAAGTAAGTGGTTTGGAAGTTGAAGCCACCAATGATGAATTCAATGTACTCGCATCGGGAGCCATTGTTCGTGGCCGATTTTCTGTTTTTAATTTTAATGGTCGAGAAGGAAATCAGGGTCCTTATAAAATTACTGGGCCAAACGCAGCATCATTTCTCATCATTGTCGGCGGAAGTGATGTCTTGTTTGTGAATGGAAAAGCCTTAAGCAGAGGAGAAGATAAAGATTATACAATAGACTACAACACTGCCGAAATTCGATTTAACACAAGTTTTCCAATCAATAATGATATGCGTTTTCGCCTGGAATATCAATACTCTGAGCGTAATTATACACGCTTTGTCAGTTATGAAAAGGCCAATTACAAAGGAGAAAAATGGACACTAAACGGGTATTTCTACAACGAAAATGACGCAAAAAACCAGCCCTTACAGCAAGATTTAAGTGCTGCTCAAAAAATGATTTTATCAAATGCTGGAAACGATACAGATAAAATGGTGAGTGAAAGCGCCTACCAAGAGGCCTATTCTGACAGTAAAATTTTATATAAAAAAATCAATAATAATACAGAAGAATTCTTTGAATATTCTCAAGACCCTTTGGCTGAATTATACCAAGTAACCTTTACGTTTGTCGGTGGTTTAAAAGGGGCTTATCGATTAAGGGAATCTATTGCAATTGGCAATATTTATGAATATGTTGGGGAAAACTTAGGGGATCACAACCCTATTATAAGTTTGGCTGCACCAAGTAAATCACAATTCTTTGTTGTCAACTCAAGCTTTAATCCCAATGAAAAAACAAAAGTGTTTGCTGAGTTTGCACTTAGCAATAATGATGCAAATTTATTCTCTGATATCGATGATGAAAGCAATAAAGGTTATGCATCAAAGTTCAATTGGGAACAACTCTTACTCGATAAAAATTGGCGCATTGCCGCTGAGCTGAGTTATGAATTTGTACATCAAAATTTTAAGGTTGAACAACGTTTCGAAACGGTTGAATTTCAAAGAGATTGGAATTTAATTAACCCTTTAGGGGACAAACATCAGTTAAATTTGGGTTTGCAAATTGCAAAAACTAAAGATCTTTCCATTTTGTATGGTTTTCAACAGTTACACTACACTCAAAATTATAAAGGCTATAAACAGCTCTTAAAAATGAATAGCCTTTTTAACAAGACCTCTTTTGCCTTTGATGCAAGTTTCTTGAACAGTACCTCAAGTAATGAAAAAAACACTTTTGCAAGAGCTAAGGTACGTTTAGAGCAATCTTTTTCAAAAAAATGGATAGGTGGCTTCATTGATTATGAAAGCAATGCAAAAAGAGATGCTATAACCAATGACCTACAGCAATTGAGCCATCGATTTACAGAATATGAAAGTTATATAGGGCTGGGCGATAGCACTCAAGTCTATGTAAAGCTTGGGGTGAATTACAGAGAAAATGACAGCATACGAAATGCCAATTTCACTAGAATTAGCTCCAGAAACACCTATTATATCGAGAGTAAATTAATCCAAAACAACAATACCAATCTTGCCGTTTATGCAAACTATAAAGACAGCAAGAATAGTTTTATAGACAACGAAAAATCTTTAAATGCCAAAGTAATGTATAGCCAAAAGCTATTTGGAAACTTTATCCAAAGTGCAACTGTATATGAAACCTCTTCTGGCAATGTTCCTCGACAAGAATACATTTATCTTAAAACAGAACCAGGGTTGGGATACTACACCTGGATAGATTATAACAACAATGGAATAAAAGAATTTAATGAATTTGAAATTGCATTGTATCAAGATCAGGCCAACTATTTAAGAGTTGCCTTACCGAATATTAACTATGTCAATACGCAAAGGGCAAAATGGTCCCAATCTATTAGTCTAAATCCATCATCTTGGTCTGTAAAAAAAGGAGTCAAAAAACTAATTTCTCATTTTTACAATCAAGCTTTCTTTATGATAGACAATGAACAAGAGCGAAGTGGAACCTTGTTCAATCTGAATCCATTCGATATTGACGAAACCAAATTAGTGGGTTTGAATCTAAGTTTTAGAAATCAACTGCACTTTAACAAAAGTATGCAGTATTATAGTTTTACCTATACCTACGGAAACTCAAAAACGAAACAGTATTATGGTATTGGAAACCAAGAGAGCAAAAGTTTACAGCACCGCTTAAATTTTGATCATATGCTTACTAAATTTTGGTTGCTAGAATTAAAAACCGGTTATGCTGAGGAAGAAATAAATACAGAAAATTTTAGCAATAGAAACTATCTCATCGTCAACAAGGAACTAGGTCCAAAATTCACTTTTTTGTATAGTAAAAATCATCGATTTTCTTTAGCATATTTATACAAAAACAAAAAGAATGACCTACAAGATTTCGAAACAATGCAGCAACAAAACATTGGGGCTTCTTATAGGTATATTAGTGCTAAGAACAATCAATTGAGTGCAGATGTTAACTTGTTTTCGAATGATTTTTCTGGAGATACAAATAGCCCTGTAGCCTATCAAATGTTAGAAGGACTTCAGACTGGTAAAAATTATACTTGGAGCCTAATTTATCAGCAAAAACTAAACTCATTTTTAAACTTAAATATTAATTATCTAGGAAGAAAAAGCGAAAATGCAACCGTAATTCATACTGGTTCTATTCAACTAAGGGCTAATTTTTAAGATTATTTTGACGGATTAACTCTAAAAAATGCTGTAAGTTTGTAAGACAATCTATTTAATGATAAAAAAGAAATTATTCTATTTAATTAAGAATCATATTATGAAAAAACTAATCCTTATTGGTAGTATCCTTTTTAGCTCATTTGTAAACGCACAAGACGAACTTAAGTTGGATATTTTTGATGCATTAGCCTTAAAAACCATCGAAGTTTCTTACGAACATTTTTTAAATGATCAATCTTCTGTGGGTGTTTCTGCTTTGTTCAATTTTGAAAAGAAAAGCGCTAATTTCAGATACAATGAAAAAAGAAGCATTACCCCATATTTCCGTCATTATTTTACCACAGATTATAAATGGAATTTCTTTGGAGAAGCTTTTTTCAGCTTAAATTATGGAGAAAAAGATGAAACTATTTTAGGGGTTCCGACCACTGAAGATTATACAGATGGAGCGCTAGGAATTGCCGTTGGTTTAAAATATGCCACCGAAAATGGATTTGTGATTGATATATTTGCTGGTGCAGGACGAAATTTATTTACAGAAATTTCCCCAATAGTTGTTCCTCGTACTGGAATTAATTTGGGTTGGAGGTTTTAATCTTCTAAAAAATATGTACCTTGTTGAATAGTAATTAATTAGAATTAACATTAGTATTCATTTAAATTATTAGATTATGAAAAAAAACATGGGTTCAGTAGATAAAATAATCAGAGTATTAATTGCTGCTTTGATTGCTGTATTGTATTATACAGGGACCATTAGTGGAACAGTTGCAATTGTCTTATTAATTTTAGCAGTTGTTTTCTTACTGACAAGTATGGTTAGCTTTTGCCCGTTGTATAAGCCTTTTGGCATCAATACAAGTGGAGGAAAGGACAAAAAATAATATTACTTCTTATAAAAATACCTCATCCTTTGGTTGAGGTATTTTTTTATTGCTATTGTTTTATTATCAAGTTTCATCAATCTATTTTTAGTCATAAAAAGCGTATAATTAAAAAGCCTCATCAAATTGATGAGGCTTTTTTTAAGTTTTAAATTTATTACATTCTTTGCAACCAAGTTTTCATTTCTACAGCTGCATTAATGATGCTTTTCAATTCTGAGATTGGCACCCTATTTTGCTCCATAGTATCTCTATGTCGAATAGTAACACACTTATCTGATAAAGTATCATGATCTACGGTAATACAAAATGGAGTTCCTGCAGCATCTTGTCTTCTATAACGCTTTCCAACAGCATCTTTTTCATCATAAAACACGTTAAAATCCCATTTTAATTCATCCAAGATTTCACGAGCCACTTCGGGTAGACCATCTTTTTTAACTAAGGGTAATATAGCTGCCTTAAATGGTGCTAATACTGCTGGTAATTTTAACACCGTTCTTGTAGTGTTATTATCCAGTTCTTCCTCTTGTAAAGCGTTAGAAAATACTGCAAGGAACATTCTATCAAGACCGATAGAAGTTTCTACTACATATGGCACATAGCTTTTGTTTTCTTCGTGATCGAAATATTGTAATTTTTTTCCAGAAAAACTTTCGTGGGCTTTTAAATCAAAATCAGTTCTTGAGTGAATCCCTTCCAACTCTTTAAACCCAAATGGAAACTTAAACTCAATATCAGAAGCGGCATCCGCATAATGTGCTAATTTTTCATGGTCATGAAAACGATAGTTTTCAGCTCCCATCCCTAATGATAAATGCCACTTCATTCTGGTTTCTTTCCAGCTTTCATACCATTCCTTTTGAGTACCTGGTTTTACAAAAAACTGCATCTCCATTTGTTCAAACTCTCGCATTCTAAAAATAAACTGTCTTGCAACAATTTCATTTCTAAAGGCTTTTCCTGTTTGGGCGATTCCAAAAGGAATTTTCATACGTCCAGATTTTTGAACGTTTAAAAAATTTACAAAAATCCCTTGGGCAGTTTCAGGTCTTAAATATACCTGCATTGAGTTTTCTGCCGAAGCTCCTATTTGAGTCCCAAACATCAAATTAAATTGTTTGACATCTGTCCAATTTTTTGATCCTGTTAGGGGATCTGCAATCTCTAATTCTTCTATTAAGGCTTTTACATCTGCTAAATCTTCTTTTTCTAAAGATTTGCCCATTCGAGATAAAATGCTGTTAATTTTTTCTTGATACCCCAGCACTCTCCCATTGGTTGTAATAAATTCGTTCTTGTTAAAGGCTGCTCCAAATCTTTTTTCGGCTTTCTCGACTTCCTTATCTATTTTAGCTTCAATTTTGGCACAATACTCTTCAATTAATACGTCAGCTCTGTATCTCTTTTTAGAGTCTTTATTGTCAATAAGAGGATCATTAAATGCATCGACGTGGCCGGAAGCTTTCCAGGTAGTTGGGTGCATTAAAATAGAGGCATCTATTCCCACAATGTTTTCATGCATTTGCACCATTGCTTTCCACCAATATTCTCTAATATTTTTTTTAAGCTCAACACCGTTTTGAGCATAATCATACACTGCACTTAAACCATCATAGATTTCACTTGACTGAAATACATATCCGTATTCTTTTGCGTGCGAGAGTACTTTTTTAAATTGATCTTCTTGTTTTGCCATAATGGCTACAAAGATACATCAAACTAAAAAGTGAACAAGAAAAATTTATGCTAGTTTTT